>Ga0209501_10000076_pt1 | contig 125776 bp, 104 predicted proteins | sample ArcticOcean_MG_C_4_FD_187434 | JGI IMG/M metagenome (GOLD analysis project Ga0209501, IMG submission 187434) | Marine microbial communities from western Arctic Ocean - ArcticOcean_MG_CB4_134 (SPAdes) (version 2) | ecosystem: Environmental > Aquatic > Marine > Oceanic | place: Arctic Ocean... | reverse complement strand
AAGTTCGTCCAGTTCCGGAATCTCATTCATGGCAAAGATGCCGCGGTGCATCCGTGGAATAAGACCAAAATGGAGTGCATCCTCGGTGGACATGCTGGCGCCACTGGCCAGTTTGCCAGGATCAATCTCGCCGATAATATCGGCGAATTTCGTCCCCGGCGCGAGCCGTTCGGCATAACGATCTTCGGCGGCCCACCACGAGATTGGCACATCCTCATCCGCATGTTGCTGGAGAAACTCTTTGCCCGCCGACGTTATCGGAGCGAGCGGATCCTCGTGCACCACCACGCCAGGAATATCGACGTAGGGAATCTCCGCATCCAGGAAATTGACCAGCGCACGCATCAGGCGGCTCTTGGCCTGGCCCTTCTCGCCCAGGAACAGCATGTCGTGACCGGCCAAAATCGCCAGGCTGATCTCGGGAATGACGGTATCCTGGTAGCCGATGATGCCCGGAAAGAGATCCTCACCGGCGGCCAGGGCGGCGATGAAATTGTCGTGAATTTCCTGCTTGACCGTTTTGGATTGCCAGTCGCTATCACGCAACTGGGCCAGGTTTGTCGCTCGCTGGGCCATGCTTGCTCTCGTCATCAGGAAACTACGCCACTCGGTCCCGCCTCAGGCGAGTTGAGTGGCGATCAAATCGACTTGGTCCGTCAGGCCATTTTAGCAGCACTTAATCCAGTCCGCTCGTGGCGCAGAGGATATCCCTGGCGTTGTTACCCAGGTCTGCCTGGCAGCCTGCATGCCGACGTTAGATCTTCGCGCCCAGGCCGCGGGTGAGTGCCATGAAGGCGGCCTCGAGGTTAATTTCTTCTTCCTGGAACTGGATGATCTCGTACCCTCCGTCGACCAGTACTCGCGACAGCTGGCTGTAGACTTCCGTCTCCGCCGTGAGTGTCACAACCAGTCGTCCGTCCGCTTCGTTGACATCCTCCACTTCCGGTCGGCTGGCAAGCAGCGCGACCGCCTCTGACTGGTTGGCGGCCAGCCTGACATGCAGCACAACTCGCTTCCGCACCTGCTTCATTACATCGGCCACGGCCGCATTCACGGTCATCACGCCCCGATCGATAATACCGATCTTGTTACAGATATCTGCCAGTTCCGGCAGGATGTGGCTGGAGACGATGATCGTCTTTCCCATTTTTCCCAGTCGGCGGAGCAGGTCGCGCATTTCGATGCGGGCCCGCGGATCGAGGCCACTGAGTGGTTCATCGAGCAACAGCACGGTTGGGTCATGGAGCAAAACGCGGGCCAGTCCCAATCTCTGGGTCTGTCCGCGAGAGAGCGTGTTGGCAAAAGCATCCCGCTTGAAATCCAGATCGACGATCTCCAGCATCTCGTCGCAGCGTTTGCGCCGCTGCGGTCCCTTGATGCGGTAGGCTGCCGCAAAGAACTCGAGATACTCGATCACCTTCATATCGTCATAGACGCCAAAAAAGTCAGGCAGGTAGCCCACCAGTCGCCGCGTCTCCCGGGGGCGAGTCAGCACCGACTTGCCACAGACAAGGGCATCGCCCGAGGTGGGATTCAGCAGCGTGGCAATGATCCGCATGGTGGTCGTCTTGCCTGCCCCATTTGGTCCGATGAAGCCGAACAGGTCGCCCTCGTCGAGGTCGATATTGATGTTCTGAATGGCGTACATGTCGCCATACTTCATTGTCAGTTGTTGAGTGCTAATCACCGTCTTGTTCCTCGCAACTACTCACGTCAGGGCAATAAATCGGCCTGCACTGGAATCAGCAGCCGGTAAAAGGTCCACTTCTGGTTCGGCACGGCGGCCTGGCCGGCCACAGCCAGCTCCGCAGCAGGACCAGCGGCCCGGCCAACCAGCACAGCTCGACCCAGGTCCAGGTGTCGGCTGAGGTCCAGCCAGGGCTGATAGCGATGAGTCAGGCTAGTGTAATTCCGTCCCCCAGCTGCTTCGTGAAACATCAACATCTCCGCCACTCGGGCGACATCAAAATCCTCCAGCGACCAGCCGCTTGATTTCCGCCGCCCACCTGCTCGACCGCGCGTTAACCGCGACTGCACGTTTCGCATCGTTTCTGAGAGTTGCCCGGCATCGACAACCTGGCCCGGCGCAAGCGGCCCTGGCAGCTGGAATGAAAGGTCGGCGTAGTACAGGACCGCATCCTCGAGTGTCACATTCAGCGGGTTTGCAAACGTCCCGCTCAAGTCCGCTGCCAGTCGATCTGGCGTCAATTCGGCCGTGTATTGTGGCTGGTAGTGTCCGACCACGGTGGCCAGCAAGCTGCGTGTCGACGCCGTTGCCATCGGCAGGCCATGGATTTCGCCGGTCCCCGGCAGGCCATGCCGATACGGCTGCTGGATAATCCCCCTGGCTTGCGTGGCCAGCCCACCGAGGCCACTACCAGGCAGCCCTTGCCAGCTGAATTGATGGTCCAGAGTTGCTTCCGGGGCCAGGCCCGCCTGCCGCAGTCCGTCCCAGTTGACTGACAGGTCGATCGTGCGGGCGACCGGGTTGTAGTAATGGAACCAGCTGGTTGCACGCAGCCGACCGGACTTCAGATCCAGGTCGACAATCTCCAGCTGGTTGACCCGAACCTGTTGTTGCTTGAGTCGCCCGGACATGTTGAAGGCGATCAACGAGAAGCCGGCGACCAGTAGGGGAAACGTAACCCAGGTCCAGGTCGGTCGATTGAACTTTCTAAGCAGGTAATAATCGAGCGGTCCGATCGCCAGCAGGTAGATGACCAGGATCCCGGCAACCCAGTAGAAGTTGACGATAATGACACCGTCAAAGCGATCGAGTGCTGCCCGCAGCTGGCCCGACAGGTCGGTATAGCCGACATGTGCCACCTGCGCGCTGCGGTTGCCCCTCGACCCCTGACCGCCGGCATCCGCGCTATCGACCAGCAGTCCTTCCATCAGCCGATTAAAGGCCTCCCAGCCTGTCAATGGTGGCAGATCCAGGTCCACCGCCAGGAACACCAGCTGGCCCAGTCCGACAGCGGAGCGGACGATCATAGGCCGATTGCCAGTGCCACCAAGTCCATCAAATGCATCCACCTGGCCATCCACGTCAGCCAGCACTGTCATAGCGGACCCCGACAGCGGCGCAACCCTCAGTCGCTGCGATGCTCCGGCATAATCCTCCAGGCCTTCCGTCTGCCACTGCTGCAGCTGGCTCTCAAGTCGTCCCGGCAGCAGGTCTGCCCAGTTATCATCTGAGGCCACCAGCTCGGCACCGCGGCGACCGAGGCTGATCACAAGTCGACCACCGGCATGCAGCCAGTCGTTCAGTACATCGAATCGATTCACCCTCTCACTACCGGCACTGGTGAACGACGGCTGGCTGGTGGTCAGGATCAGCTGATCGACTCCGGCAAGCCCCAGCCAGCGGTCGGGCAATTCAGCCAGCGAATCGAGGTGCCCGATGTGCAGCGTCGACCCGGCCGTCAGCCCGCGACGCAGGGTAGCGACATTCAGCGGTAAATCTGCGCCCACGACGACAAGCCAGTAATCGGTGGAGAGCATTGGCAGCGGCAGCGGTACGCGGCGGGAATCGAATGATGCAGATCCGTCCTGTCTGAGCAGTACTTCGATACCGTCCGACTTGCGCCCCACTCGAACGTAAACAGTCTGGCTGGCTGTCTCGCCAGCAGCCAGCTGGACGGCTGCCGTGTAGCTGGCAGGCACACCATCGCCGTCCAGCACGGCGACTTCCAGTTGCAACGTTTGCTGGCTTTCTGCCGTCAGCTGGACGCGAACCGGCGTCCAGTGGCCTAACTTGTATCCACCGGCAACTCCGACCTGGACATCATCAATAGATGCCGCAGAGAGTCTGGCCAGCGGCAGGGAAGCGAGCAGCAGTGCCACGGATGCCAGCAAGGCAGTCTTGAGCAGGCGTGGTCGCAACTTCATGGGAATTGTCCAGCAGGCACGTGGTAGGTCATGCAAACCGTGCCGACGACCAACGCAACATTGAATTGTCCAGCATACGAGATATCGCCATAATCGGATACGGAACCTGACTGCTGCCGGTTCACGGCTTGTCGGCATCGTCGCACGAGCAGACCAGCTGACCACAACCAGGGCAGCCATTGCCATATTTGTCACGCAATGCCGCCGTCAGGTCGACGTCGGCCAGGTTGGCGATCGTCGTCAGCCAGGCGATCACATCGGCGAATTCCCCAGCTCGCTGCTCTGCAGTACCCTCTCGCAGGGCTGCCGCCAACTCACCAACTTCCTCCATTAACCACATAAAGGTGCCATCAATCCCTCGCGCCTGGTCCTTCTCGAGATACATCGTTCGAATCAGCTGCTGCAGGTCAGCAAGCGTCAGGTCAACCGCGGCGCTGTCGTGCTGATCGGATCCCGTCACGTTTCAACTCCCTTGGCAACGATGCTCAGTTGGTTTTTCAGCGGATCGAGGAACGGCGGGCATGGCAGCCAGCCCTGCTGAGCTTCAACCGTGATGCCAGCTTGGCTAGAATAACCACTTCTATCAAGCACCCCTCTAGAGGGGTGGCGACGGATCGAGCGAAACAGGGAAAACGATTCCAGATGTCCGAGTTTACCACCGTAGCCCGAGTGGATGAGATTCCCGAGGGTCAATCACGCAGCTTTGAAGTCAATGGCAGGATCGTCGCCGTGTTTCATGAGCATGGCAAGTTCCACGCCATGGATGACCTCTGCCCGCATATGGGAGCGTCGCTCGCCAGCGGCCACATGCAGGATGGCATCGTCACCTGTCCCTGGCATGCCTGGCGGTTCTGTTACCACGATGGCAACTGGTGCGACAATCCAAGCATCTCGATCGACACCTTTCCGGTGCAGGTCCAGGATGATGAAATCCAGGTCGACGTGAGACCACGAGACTAGCGGGATTCCACCGGCAGCGACCCGATCAGGGTTGGGCGGTCGTAACACGCGTGCGGGTCGTGGTCGAGACCCGCGACTGGATCTTCAGTTCACGGTAGCGAGTTTCCATCACCATTGTCTGCCGTTCCTCACTCTCGCTCAATTGGCCAGCCTGGGCATCGAAGCGGATTGTGCCGGACAGCTGATGTTGCTTGAGTTCGACCACGCGCCCACCCGGCTTGCTGACCGGTTCCAGCTGGGCCTTGCCGACAATGCTGATTTCACTCAGCTCACCATCGGTGACCTGTTTTTGACCATCGTAGGTGAACTGGCGTTGTAGCGAGAGCTTGCCCAGCGGCGAGTCGGTCGCCGTGGCAACTGACCAGCTGGCACCAACGGCAACCGCTCCGGGTGGCAGGCGACCGAGCGTGGTCAATTGCTGCTTGATGCTGGCCGGCGAGAAAAAATCGCCCAACAAAGCAGAGACTTCTTCCAGCTCGGCTTCCAGCTGTTCACTCAGCCTGACCTCGATGACCGCCCCCTGCGGATTGACGCGTATCGTCATGGGCTGCTTGAGCACGGGCTTGAGAGCCTTGCCAAGCTCACGAGCCATTCCCGGCGCCGTCCGCTGCTGGGTCGAGTCAAAGCTGATCTCAATATCCGCCCCCGAGCGCATCGAAAGCTTGATCTCAGCCAGTGACCGCTGGATCGTGGCCACACCGTCATCGTCGACAGCCTCGACACGCCAGTTCTCCGTCATGGCAATCTGAACCGTGACTTTCAGTTCCTGGTCCGACACCTGGGTCAGACTCTCGGTCTGCTGATCGATAGCCAGCTGCAATTGCTGACCGACCTTGAATTTCCATTGCAGCTGTTGCTGCGCGGTGACGCCCGCCAACGGGCTGACTGCCAGGGCAAGAAAAAACAGTGCGGCCACCACGGATCGATTCTGTCTGTTCATCGCTGCTGCCTCCCCTGCCGGACCTGTTCCAGAAGTCCATGCACAAGCCTCAATTACTCCAAAGTGATCACTCCGCCCGACTCCACTACGATCGGCTCAGCATCGGTCTCCGCCTTCACACGTTCTGCCCAGGCAGAGGCATCCTGTTCGATCGCTGGCCATGTATTGTAGTGTACCGGAACAACCCGCTTGGGTTGAATCAACTTGACCGCTTCGATCGCATCATCCGGTCCCATCGTGAAGCGGTCCCCGATCGGTAGCACGGCATAATCGATTCCTACCTTGCCAATCAGCTGCATGTCCAGGAACAGGCCGGTGTCGCAGGCAAAGTAGACCGTCCCCTCGGCAAACGTGACGACGAAGCCGGCAGCCATACCACCACTCGATCCATCCGGCAAATCGCTGCTATGAATCGCCTGGACCATTTTCACCTTGCCGAAGGGCAAGCTGATCTGACCGCCCAGATTCATCTGCTCGGCAGCTCCAATCCCATGCTGCGACTCCAGCCAGGCAGCCAGCTCAAACGTGGCAACCACCGTCGAGCCGCATCGACTGGCGATTGAGACCAGGTCGCCGACATGGTCGAAGTGGCCATGCGAAACAAGGATATAATCGGCCTGCAGGTCATCAGCTGCCTTTGTTGCCACAGGCGAGTCGGTCAGGAAAGGGTCCAGCAGGATATGCTTTCCTGCGCTCTCGATGGCCCAGCTGCTGTGGCCCAGGAATGTCATCGTTGTTGTCACGGCTGTGATTGTGCCTTTGTATCTCGAGTCATCAAGCAAGCCCGAGCCGTCGGGCCATGTTCCGTTTATATGCTTCCACGCCAGGTTGGCCATAGGGATTCACACCCAACAGCTTACCTTCCACCACCGTGGCGATCATCATCATCTGGTAGAACTGGCCCATCCAGTGAGCCTCACGGGCAGGCAGCTGGAGTGTCGTCGTCGGATAGCCGTCCGCCAGCAACGCCTCGTCAGTCCCCTCGCGAGCGGCCTTGAGTAGTTCCGGCAAGGTCCTCTCGGCCAGCTCATCCAGCTGGTCATGATTGCAGCCGGCGGGACCCACCGGAATTGGCTCCGTCAGCGGCTCGCTGACAACCAGGTTCGTAATCAGCTTGTCCCGTCGCCCCTGTTGATGTTGCTGACCCCGCGAGTGCAGGTCGCGTGTGTTGAGTGTGGCAATCGGCGTCGCGCCCCGTTGATCTTTCCCCAGGCTCTCTGCCAGCAGCTGATCGTACCAGTTGCCGCTGGCCGCCAAGGCACTATCCCAGCTGGCCAGGACGCGAACAGTCAGCTGAGCCTCCGTCTCCGCCAGGAAACCAACGCCGGCATAGTCCAGGGCCGGATTGTCTCCCACGGCCGACGCCACCAGTCGCTCATTCATGGCCACTGCGCCCTCGAGCAAAGCCACGATATCGACTCCAAGGACAGCCGCGGGTAGCAGCCCGCCTGGGCTCAAGAGGCTAAACCTGCCCCCCACACGGTCGGGCAGAAAAAACCGCTGCCGGCATTCCAGCTGGTCAGCGATCTTGTCGAGTCGGCTACCGGCAGTTGTGACCGGAATCACAAGTTCGTTGATTGGCGGCCAGCCGGGAGCAGCGATTCGCTCTAGTAGACCGAGTAGCTGGCGCATCGCGACGGCTGGCTCGAGCGTCGCGCCACTCTTACTGACAACAATAATGCCAAACGGTTCTGCACGGGCTTCCAAGAGATCAAGCAGGCTGCGGGTGGCGTCATTATCGACGCTCTCGCCGGCAAAATAGAAGCGTGGCGAGTCACCTCGCTCATTGAAATAAGGGCCGCAGCAGGCTTCCATGATCGCTCGCAGACCAAGCGATGACCCTCCCACGCCGACGAGCACGACGGAATTGACCTGGTCCTTCAGCCGGCTGGCTGTCTGCTGAATACTGGCCAACACCCCGTCGTAACCAAGCTCTTGATTCCCCTCGAGAATCGACTGGGGCATGTCCAGGAAGTGCGCATCGAGCGTCTGCTGGCCCTCCTCGGCAGCCAGGTCCAGTTCGACAACTTCCTTCCGAGCCTGTTCAAGCCGCGGCGCGAGCTGTTCAAGTTGCTGCCGCTGGAGCGGACCTGAGGCTGCAAAAACGCCGGCCGGATCGTAACTGAGTTCTGACATCCACGAATCATCCACAGCAATACCTGGGCCACCCGAAGGAATTAAGTCTGCAGGAATCCCTGCCGAAACAACAGTGGGACCTTGTGGATTTTCCCCGATTTGTTGTACTTTTGGAGCAACGTTGATTACCTGGAGGCTGATCGTGGCCTGCAGTCCCTTCCTTACACCCGCCAGTCGATAGTTTTGCCATGGACATTCACCAGCTGACACGAAGCCTGCACACGCGTAATGATTCCAAGATCGTGATGATGGTCGCTGACGGACTGGGTGGTCTGCCGCTCGAACCAGGTGGTCCGACGGAATTGGAAGCAGCCGCCACTCCCAACCTCGACCAGCTCGCAGCTCGTGGTGTCCAGGGAGCCAGTATTCCTGTCTTGCCGGGCATCAGCCCGGGCAGCGGACCGGGACACCTGGGCCTGTTCGGCTACGACCCACTCACCTACCAGATTGGCCGTGGTGCACTCGAAGCAACCGGTATCGGATTTGAACTGCAAGCGGGCGACGTCGCCATTCGCTGCAACTTCTGCACACTCGACGATGACGGCCTGATCGTCGATCGCCGAGCTGGCAGGATTCCAACCGAACAGAGTAGCCAGCTGGTAGAAAAGCTGCGGCAGGTAGCAGTTGATGGTGTCGAGATCTTCGTTGAGCCGGTCAAGGAACATCGGTTCGTGGTGGTCCTGCGAGGCGAGAACCTGCAGGACAACGTCAAAGATACCGACCCGCAGGCGACAGGTGTGCCACCGCTGGATCCCCAGGCAACCGATCCAGGCAGCCAGCGAACCGTCGAGGTCGCGAGTGATTTTCTGCGGCAGGCAGCCGAAATCCTGCGAGACGAACCCCAGGCCAACTTCCACACCATGCGAGGTTTCGCCTCACGGCCAGAACTCCCCAGCTATGAGGAGGTCTATGGACTGCGAGCCGCCGCCGTGGCTGTCTACCCGATGTATCGCGGCCTGGCCCAGCTGGTCGGCATGCAAGTCCTCGGCCAGCCCAAGACCCTGGCCGAACAGGTCGAGATCATGGGCCAAAGCTGGGATGACCATGACTTCTTCTTCGTGCATTTCAAGTACACCGACAGCACGGGCGAAGACGGTAATTTTGAAGCCAAACGCGAGCAGACGGAGAAGTTTGATGCGATCCTGCCGAGCGTGATGGACTTGAATCCCGACGTGCTGATCGTCAGCGGCGACCATAGTACTCCGAGTTTTCTCCGTAGCCACAGCTGGCACCCGGTACCGACGCTGCTGGTCTCCGACTGCTGCCGACCGGACGGCCTGACGACGTTTAGCGAGTCAAGCTGCATCCGCGGCGGACTCGGCCAGTTTGAGGCCAAGTACCTGATGTGCCTGGCACTGGCGAACGCCGGGCGAATGGGAAAATACGGTGCCTGACACAAGCTGCTGGACGAGCCAGCCCGACTCTCAACCTGGTCACTCGGGCGGCGGCTCAAGCACGATGCGAGCATGCAGCCAGTTGGCATGATCCTGCAGGTCGCCGCGATCTGCATGCTGGACCACCAGCGCCAGACGTTCGGCATCGGCCAATGATACGCTGATCCCCTCGGCTCGATCGCGACCGCGAATGACCGGGCTCTGGTACGCCAACGTCCATTCCGCCTCGTCCTGCTCGCTCGAGGCAGCTTGAAGATAGACCAGGAAGACCACGCTTCCGCGTCGACCGGCTGCGTCATCCAGCGCCAGCTCGGCTTGAAATAAACTGCTGCCAGCTGGCAGGTCGAAGGCCAGTCGGGAGGTACTGTGCATACCAATCCCTTTTTCGTAGGGAGACCCTGCTGAGGAGAGTCGGCCGCCGCTGACGCTGCGATCCATCCGGTAAGGCCAGCGCGTGCTAAGCAGGGGAATGTGCTTGTAACCGATCGGCTCGATATCTGAGAGGTAGCGAACCCTCTCGCTGACCGGCCGCAGGTAAACAACCTCCCTCCAGGCCGCGCCGGGTGCGGCAGGATCCAGCACGGCTGGCTGTCCATGTAACGCGATATCTTCATCCAGCTGGCATCGCAGCCGTCCCTTATCGCTGCTGATCGACCGCGTCACCAGGCGACTGCCATCCGCCAGGCCGACAATCCAGCGACTCCGATCGTCAGCCATGTTCCTGGCCGCTGCCGGCACAACAGCCAGCACGCGAGCCCTCGGCAGGGTAATCGGTTCAGGCTGGCCACTGACCTGCAGCAGAATGCCGCCTGACCGATTTTCGCCTGTGGAAAAACCGAGCACAGCGCCTCGCACAATATCACCTCCAGCGAGCAGCACGACGTCGTCGCGATCGGCCAGGCCGGCCAACCGCTGCAGCAACCTGTCCTGGGCCGCGGAAGAAACTGGCGGGCTGAGCACGATTGCTGAAAGGCTGGAAAGAGGCAGGCGGGTTCGCTGCCAGGACAACGACTCCAGTACGACATGCTGGCGAGTCCAGTCGACAATGTCAGCCACGATGAAACAGCCACCATGGGTCATCAACCAGGCTCCTCGCCCAGGCCTCGCCAGTCGGCCCCAGTAGGCCAGTTGACTCGCCGGCAGGCGACGGTGCTCCTGCCCGTCGCTAAAAGTCAACTCACCCTGCTGGTCAACGTCGATCAGCTGGCCGGCCCATTGCTGACCGTCGTTGCCAATTCCTACCGCAGACGAGGCTGGCTGAGCCTTGAGCACAGCGTCCGTCGGCAGGACGAGTAGCAGCAGGGAAAGGAAAATGGTACGTGTCATTGTCAGCGTTGCAGAATGGGCAGGTAGTTATTGGGAAGCTGCAAGATCAGGCAACAGAGCGTGGTAGCATATTCAACGCCAATCGCATCCGACCAGGAACCGTCCATCGTCTGGCTTGCCAGCAGCGAGTCACGCGCCGGCAGGTACCAGCGACGCCAGGCATTTCCGCCGGTATACCACCAGGCTTGGGCGGCGTAGTACTGGCCATAGAGATAATACTGCGGAGCATCCCCGCCATCTTCCGCGGGCGGGTTCTGTCGCAGGTATTCCAGCGCCCCTTCGAGTTCCTTGCCCTCGTAAATACCGGCATTGTAGAAAGCCACAGCCGCGGCGGCCGTGCGGGGAAAGCCGCTGTTGCCACCCTCGAGCGTGTACATGAAGCCGCCGTCGGCATTCTGAGCTCGCTTGATATAAGCCATACAGCGATCGACCGTTTCACTGGGCACAAATATGCCAACATCGCGAGACGCCCTGAGTGCGGTCATCTGGCAGATAGTAACGGAGATATCCGCATCGCCACGCCGCGGCTGGTATCGCCAGCCTCCCTCGTCGTTTTGCGTGTCGATGATCAGCTGCACGGCCCGCTTGAGGCTCTCGCGTATTTCCGCCCGTCGCGACATGCCATACACCTGGCTGAGAAACAGGGTGGCAAATCCATGGCCGTACATCGGTCCTCGAGTTGCCCGATCGGTGATGGCAATAAAGCCACTGTCGCTTGCCTGGCTGAGGATGAACCCCAGCAGGCGATCGACAGTCGCTCCAAATGGACCACGGCCCGGCGTGCTACCGTTGGCCAGCATGGCAAGGCCAGCCAGGCTGCAGACCGCGGTGTTTCGCGCATAGCCATCATCACCCAGCGATCCTTCCTTGTTTTGACGAGCGGCGAGAAACTCCAGCCCACGCCGAATCGCCTTGCGTGCCTCAAGGGTCATCAGGGATCGATCCGAGCCCGTGTTCTTTCGCTGGCCAAACAGCACATCCGGTGAGACGGCCAGCACGCTACCGCTGACGGCAGCCAGCTGCCGTAACAGTGCTCGTCGTACCAGCAGCTTGTTTTTCATGGTCTCACCTGGCCGGATCGAGCGGCGGGATTCGCCAGGCGGCGATAAAACTGCTCAAGCATTCCCTCGTACTTGGGAACAAACCGCTCCACCTCCGCGCCCCGCAATTGAGCACGTACGTCGGGAGGCAAGTTGCCCCAGACACGCTGTACGGCAGGCGAGAGATGCGCTGGAGGTGGATCCAGATCGCTGCTCCCCGTGCCGCCGTCACCTGCCGGCGAATTGCCGGAGGAGGCCGGATTCCCCGGGCTCTTTCCACCCGGTGGCTGACTCGAGAGCGATCCCTGCTGCTCCTGCTCGGAACTGGCTGACTGAAGCAGACTCTCCAGCTGCTCCACGATACGAAACTGTAACAACTGGGTTTCACGGCCGGCGTCGTTGTCTGCCAGGCGACGACGCACGCTGCGCATCTGCAATGCCAGCGGCATCAATGGATCCGCTTCGCCGCGACTGCCGACATCCTCGCCAACAGGCTGTCTTGTTTCACTGTCGCCTGGCGGCAGCGGCCTGTTTTTCGCAACCGGCTCGGGTGCAACTGGCAACGGCGCCCGGCCTGCCGGAAGATCATCAAACAGACTCTGCTTGATCTGCTCACTGATCGGCGGGTCGGCTGGCTGCTGGCCGAGAAGCCACCCCAACGGCAAAACGATCAGCACCAGGCAGACATTCAATACTCTCCTGCTCGTCATGGCTGCTCTCCTTCGCTGGCTTCGACAGTCGGCTGGCTGGAATCCGTGTCGACCTGCCGCAGGCTCTCGATCAACTCAATCAGCTCCTGCTGCTGCTGCACAAGTTGGGCGACCTCCTGCTGCTGCTCTTCCGTCCATGCCCCCTGTCTCTTGCGAGCTGTTTCCAGCAGCCGGGTCTGCTGGTTGATCTGCTTTTGCAGTGACACGAGCAGCCGAATCTCTGCCGGTGAGCGAAAGTAGTGCCCCAGCAGCTGCGGCTCTGCAGCACCAGGTGGATCGTCGGCCGTCGCTGCGGGTGCGGTCAGCACTCCCTCCAGCGCCGCCACGATCTCATCCAGGAGAGCCAGCAACCGTTGCTGTAATTGCTGGACAGGTTGGCCAATCTGCCCTTGCCCCAAGACCTGCCCTGCCTCGGCCATCTGGCCGGCCACGGATTCCAGTGCCAGCTGGATAGCCCGCGCCCGGACGACTGAATCTGCCAGCGCAGCTGACTGCCGACCAAGCGATTCCTGTCGCTGTCCCAACTGATCCGCGGCAATCCGCAGATCACGTGCCGTTATGCCGTCAGCTCGGTCCGTTGCCCTACGAGCCAGGACGCGAGTTCGTTGCAGTAGGTCCCATTGATCGGCTCGCAGCTGCTTCAAGGGCTCCGAGAGGCGATCCATTTCCTGGCTAGCCAGGCGAGCCTGGTCGCGCAGCTGCTCGTCATGCAGCAGCTGGTCCGCTGCCCGCAAGGCAACAACGACCTGCTGCTGGCTTTCCCGAGCCTCTTCCAGCTGGCCGGCGCCGACAGCCTGCTCGGCAACGTGCGAGGCTGCCGCGGCCGCATGCAACCAGCCTGCAAGATCGCTCGCCTGCTGTAACTGAGGCAGCTGCTGTTCCAACTGTTGAATCTCGGCAGTCAGCTGCTGCTGGGAATCGCCTGCCGCTCGCAGCAGGCCTGGCCTGGCCCCGTCATCTGTCGAAGCCTCAGCGGCGGCCAGTTCTTGCGCTGCCTGGCGTTGCCGATTGATGATCAAATTGAGCTGATCAGACAGCTCTGCCTGGATCCGCGTCGCTTCTTGCAGCTGTTCCCCATGGCGTGACCGCAGCAAACCGGCCATCCGGTCCAGCAGTTCGTGAATCGCGGCCATGCCATCGACGGCTCGACCGAGCTGATGATCCTGTATTGCCTGCAAGGCATCCAGCTGCAGGCCTTCAAGTGGCACCTGTCGGCCCAGGTCAAGCGCTGCCTGGATTGCCTGCCGATGCGACTCATCCAGCTCAGGCCGACTGGCTAGTTCGCGCCAGTCGCGCCAGAGTTGTGATATGTGGTCTCCCAGCTGCTGTTGCTGCCGTTCAATCGACGCCAGCAGGTCGGCTGGCGATCCAGTTTCGCCGGCCGGGTTGTCGGTGATACGCTGCAGCTGGAGCGTGCGCGTTTCCCTTTGTAACCGCAGCTGCTCCTCGACCCGCTGCTCCAACTGGCTCAACAGCGACCGAAACCGATCCGCATGGGCACTGCGTCCGGCCAGCTGCTGTAATTCAGTTATCACATCGGCTTGCAGCCGGCTCGCCTGCCCCAGCAGCAGAGTGACTTCTTCAACCCGCTGCCCCGCCGACTCGGTTGTGCCAGCCAGTTTCCAGCTCGCCGCCAGGTGCTGCTCGACCAACGGCAGCAGTTGACCGTTCAACCGCTCCAGGCCAGCCAGCAGGCGATCAAGCTGCTGTTCAATGTCGACTCCCTGCAGTCGGTTGTCGTGAATTGCCTGCCGCAATTCTTCAGCCGTCGCAAACAGACCCGCAGGCTGCCGCCCCAGCTGTTCACCCAGTTGTTGCTGGTGAAGCAGCAGCTGTTGCAATTGGCCTCCCAACGCCTCGTTGCCAGCTGGATTGTCCAACTGGTCTCGCAACTGCTCCATCCGCTGCTGAATCGTGACCGCTCGCTGCGCCGATTCACGCAGCGATTCACTGATTCGCAACTGGCGGGCACGCAGCATGTCGAGCACCTGTTGGCGGCTCACCAGCTGCATCGTGCGGGGAGTGCTGGTGGCTGTGTTGCCAGCATGGTCGGTCACCAGCAGTTCAAACTGGATCGACATATCGGGCGACAGGTCGGCCAGGCGGGCCAGGTCCCACAGGTAGTTCAGTTGCCGATGATCGCCATCGGTCGAATGCGCAGCAGCGGCAGGAAGCTGTGGCAGCTGCTCAAGCACCAGCAGCTGCTCTGGCTGCTCGACCTCACCGATGGCACGATAACGGAGCTGAATATCCTTGACCTGCAGGTCATCGCGAACGTCGGCCACAATCGGCAACAGGGCACGATACCAGAACAGCTGGTTGTCGGCAGGCAGCGTGAAGGTCACCACAGGCGGCGCATCTGTCACCAGTTCCAGTCGCCAGTGCCTGGAGCTGGAGGAGACATCACTCTCGATTTCAAACCAGTACGATCCGGAAGCGGTCGGGCTCCAGAGTTGGGCGTTTTTTCCGAAGCGGAAGCTGCGACCGGCAGCATCGGCGACCAGCGACTTACTAAATTGCAGCAGTCCGTCTTCCGATTCGAAGACCAGCTGCACGCTTTGACAGCGGCGATCAAGTTGCAGCGTCGCATCCAGCCGGCTGCCGGCCAGGATGTGGAGATCACCTCGCGTCAGCTCGGAGCTGCGGCCGGTATAGGCCGGGCTCTCAATCTGCAGCTCAATCTCCTCAATGCGGGCCGCCTCCAAGACCTCGACAGCATGCCACGGCATACGGAAGTCATCACCGCCGATTGCGCGCAGCTTGAAGGACCGCCTGACTGGCCCCAGTTCGAATTCCACCTCGGCTGCAGCTGATGTCAGCTCATGCCTTTCCGCAGTCACTTCGCCATCCTCGATCACTTCAAACACAACCCGGGACGGCATCCGCCCTCGCTGGTCACGCAGCTGAACACGGTAAGTCCCTCCCGCAGCGACGCGCCGGGGCGGGTCGACCAGCTGCAGCTGGTGCCGTTGCGGCCAGCTCTTGGAACTCCAGGGTTGAACCAGGCGGCCCGCCGCCAATAGCGAGCTGGCTGGTTGCCAGCCCAGCCAACCAATAAATAATGCCAGCAACACAGCCAGGCTCAGCATCGCTCGACGGGCCCGCTGCGGACAGAGGCAACCCTCCAGCGACAGATCCGCAAGTTGTTCTTCGACCTGCGCCAGCAAACGCGACTCCATCCTCGCCAGCGGACGGCCATCGGCGACCAGCAGAAAAGCCAGGCAGCTTGAAAGACGCTGACCCAGCTGCGGAAAGCGGGCTTCGACCTGCCGAGCAGTACTCACCAGGTCAGGACGGTAAACCAGCCCAGGACGGACAACATGCCGCCAGATCTGCACAACCGCCAGCAGCAGCAGGGAGAACGAGAGCCAGCGAATGCTGGCATGTTGAAAATGAACAAGCCAATCAAGCAGCGCCAGCAGCCAAAAACTGGCCAGTGTGATCAGCAGGCCGAACGAGCAGGCCTGCAGCAGCACGATCTGCCGAGCGCGAACCGAGAGCCGCTCAATCGAAGCAAGCAATCGAGATCGTGAATCAGCTGGCTGAGCCATTTACCACCCCTTCGTATGACGGTGACCGGGCCAGACCCCGGTTGCCCCCAATTATACCAGTCCCAATCGTTTTCGAAGTATCCACTCTGTACCGATCAGAACCACGAACAACCACGCCAACCAGGGAGAATTCCAGATTGGCCGGGGCGGACGGCTCTGAATGCGCACCTGGCGACCATCAGGAAGCCGTCGTGGCAATTCTGACACGTTGGACAAACTCAACAACGCACCGCCAGATCTTGAGGCTGCCTTGCCGAGGTCATCCAGGTCGGCTCCGGGACGTGCATCCTCACCACGGGGACCCTGAACAGAAAAACGAACGTCCGGTGGGTCGCCCTCCAGCTGGGGACTGGCCAGCCAGGCACGATAGCGGCCAGCGGCAAGGTCCGGTATCGAGACCAGGAAGTGCCCCTGCCGGCTGCCGTCCCTGTTCAATGTGACCAATCGACGATAGGCATTTTCTCGCTGCACCACCAGCAACACACCGGCATCATCGGCAGGTGCCGACTGCTCATCGAGGAAGCGCGTGCGCAGCCGTACCACTTCCCCCGGCGCGTAGGTCTCTCGATCACTCGTCAACTGGGCCTCACGTGAACGTCCCAGCAACTGGTGTCGACTCAGGTAACGCAGCGTCTGCAGCCAGTAGCGCTGGTAGAGCTGCTCGCCGGCAGGATTACCGCGCCATCGCCAGGACTCGTCCGTGGCGTGAAAAATGACCTTGCCAGCTCCCACAAACTGCAACGTCACCACCGGCGACATACCTGCCTGGGGCCGAGGCGATTCCACCAGCACACGCACACCGTCTCGCAACGGGCCCGCTTCGAGCAACCAGAAACAGGGCGGCATCGCCTGCCATTGAGCAGCTCCAGCTTCCGCATCCTGGCCCAGCACCAGGTGCGGTAACTGTTCACCCTGGCTGGCAAGCTGCAGCTGGCGGGCTGCCGTGCCGGCAGGAGAATCGGGCGGCAATTCTGACCCCTCCAGGGAGAAAGGCACAAGACCTTCCAGTGGGCTGCCGCGATAGGCCATTGGCATGTGCCGTGGTCCAGCCAACAGCACCAGGCCGCCTCCACGCTGGCTGACAAACTCGGCGAGGTTATCGAGCACCGAGTTGCCCAGCAATTGTGGATTGACGTCGCCAAAAACCACCACATCGAACTCAAACAGCTCATCGCGACTGACCGGCATGCTGGTCAAGAAACGCGGATTCGCAGCAGCCGCGTCCGCATCCGCTTCCTGCAAAACCGTCACCAGTTCCACTGGCGTGCCCGCCTGCTCACTCAAACGGCCCAGCATGTCACGCAGCAGGCGGAATTCAAAATTGGGGTATTCCTGAACCAACAGGACCCGGATCGCTTCATCCCGAACCAGCACACGGTGCTCACGGTTGTTGTTCTGCTGGTCCGACTCTCCTTCCAGCGGGGTCACTCGGAGCTGGTACTGCTGCTCACCCGGCTGCTCGACCCGGTGTGACAACCGCACTCGCCCGCTGGTGAGGTCGCCCCCCAGCTCGATCTCCGCCGACCCCAGCAGTTGGCTGGACCCGACCTGCCTCAATTCCACTGTGACCGACTGCCGCTCAACGAGTCCCGTGGCGGTCACGCGCAGATCAAACGTGACCAGGTCCTCAACAAAGGCAACCCGGTCAGCTACCAGGTCTTGGAGTGTGAGATCGAGTGGCCCAGCCGGTGTGCCGATACCAACCAGGAAGAGAGGAATGCCGCGATCTGCTGACTCCTCGGACACCTCGGCAATCGAGGGCCCCTCGGTCGTCGAGCCGTCGGTCAGTACCACGATGGCCGTGGTTGGCCTGCCTCGCTGGAGCTTGAGCAGCTGCTGTATCGCTGCACCCAATCGACTCCGTTGGCTGACTGGCGTTAGCTGCCGAATCCCGCTGGATATCGAATCGATCGATCCGGCGGCCATCGGTCGCAGGCCATCAGCCATCGAGAAAAGCTTGATATGATGGCTGGCCGCCAGTTCCCGCAACAGGCTGGCATCGTTCGCCAACAGAGCTGTCTGGGCAAGTTGAAAACGGCCAGCAGGCACATCCCCGAGGACCTCTTCAAGTTGGCTCAGCCATTGCTCTCGCAGCTCGGCTGGAATTGAGTTGTCTTCGAGTTTCATACTGGTCGACTCATCCAGCAGGATCACCAGGTCGGGCAAGTCGGTGACATGCTGTTGCCGCATCCAGCCATAGATCATCAGCACCACAACCAGGATCAGGCCCACACGCAGCCCGGCCATCAGCCAGTTCTGGCCGGCCGAGACCAGAGACCGGCGCTTGCGCAGGACCACCAGCACCAACGCGATGCTCGCCACCACGACCAGCAGCGTGAGGCCAGCTGGCAAGGGGAAGCGATGAAAATAGGTCGGTTCGAGCCCGGTCGCTGCGGGCGGCGTGGCCTGGGCAAGAAGTCGAAGCAGAGATGCCATCATGCAGCCCTCCTTCCAAGCCGGTGTCCCAGCCAGGTTTCCAGCAGCAGCAGACCGAGTACTGCTGCCAGCAGCCACTGGAACAAGTGCAGCGAGCGATCCTGCTGGCCGATCTCCGCCGGCGAATCACCTGGCTCGAGCACCGAGCCGATGGCGGCCGGCAACCGATCACGCTCGAACCTGCCAAGCTGGCTTTCGACCGTGTCGACATTGACAGCAAACAGGTCTGGCCAGCTCTGTCCCTCGTCATAGCTGACGCCGTAAACGCCGCTGCTCAATGTCTCGGCGAAAGACCAGCGTACAAGGCCGTCACCCTGCTGCAGCGCCAGCCGCTGCTGCTGGCCGGCAGGATCACGGATCAGGGCACTTCGCACATCCTGCCCGGACGGGGCATTGCCGGCGGCGCGCTGGCCAACGGCCAGTTGCCGGGACTGACGATCGCCGGCAGCCGCAAACAGCACCATCTCCTGGACAAGTGGCAGGAAACTGGGCCAGCTGGAGAGGTCCGACCAGCTGGTCTCTGTGCCAGCTGAGGAGACGCGTGAGAGTGGAGAGATGGCTGTTGTCACCAGCAGGACACGGCCCTCTCCACAGCTGTGATCGATGATCAACGGATCGCCACCCTCCAGCGCCAGGGCGACGCGGGTATCTGGCAAGGCACTGCGAGCCAGCCGGACCGGCTGGTAGCGATAGACGGGCGTCGACAGCAATCCTGTCCGCTGCTGGCCCTGGAAGACCGAGATCAGCGGATGCTGGTATTCCAGCGGATCGAGTCGATAGAGTCCGGGCGGACTGGGACTCAACAGCCGTCCAGGCAACAGGACCTGGCTGGCCCCTTCAGCGAACAGCAGGTTGTAATTGTCCAGCTGAACCTGGTCACCCAGCATGAATGCCAGCGAGCCACCGCGCTGCACGAAACCTGCCAGCAGGCCTGCCTCGTCCTTGGAAAATCTTGCCACGTTGCAAAGGCAGACCAGCTGGTAGTTGTCCAGGTCCTGCTGGATCAGGCCCCCTATCGAGATCCTGTCTGCCTGGATCGGCGTGGCGGCCTGACCGCCCGGATTCAAAGCCAGCTGCAAGTGCCTCGCTTCACCCAGCCTGCCTTCCACACAGAGCACCCGCAAACTGTCACGCAGGTTACAGACCTGCCAGCGATGGTTATCCACATCGAGTTGGTCACCTTGCAGAGAAAAGTGGACCTGGTGCCAACCTGTCGTGGCAAACACCTGCTGATGCTGCAGCGACCGCGTCTCGCCGGGGGCCAGGCTGAACACCTGCTGTTGAACCGGCTGCTCATCAACAAACCAGTTGGCTACCAGCTGGGGGAGCGGCTCGCTGGAGAAATTCTGGACGACCGCTTCCCAGCGAATGGGGTTGCCGGTGGTGGCTCCGGCCAGTGGCTGTTCCAGCCTCGTAACCGCTGCGTTCGGCTGTCGACTGGTCTGCAGGTCAAACAGTACCAGCGTGGCCTGATCGGCAACTCGCTCAACAAGCTGGCGCGTCGTCGCTTCAGCAGCCTGCCGCCAGGTATGCGCCTCGAGGTCAGTAAAAATGCCGACCACCGTCCGACCGAACTGCGGATGATCCTGTCGCGTGCGGGCCAGCAGCTGGTCGATCTCTACCAGCGTGTTATCGAGGCCAGCTGCGGAGTGAGTTGCTGCCAGGCCCTGCAGTTCCCTGCGCACATCACTGGCATCAAAAGCGGGTTGTCCGATCACGACCCGCGGCGGGTCCGCCAGCAGCAGCAGCGTGAAGCCGTCTCCCTGCTCAGCCTGATCGATCCATCGGGAGATTCGCTCCCGCGCCAGCTGCATTCGTGATTCGCCATCCTCTCTCGCCAGCATCGAGTAGGAGCCATCGAGCACGACCAGGTAATGCGTCGGTTGCTGCTGCGGCTGGCTGGCCCCTGTCACGGGAAAGCGGGAGAGGATCGGATCGGCCAGGGCCAGAGCCAGGATCAAGAGGATGGCGGTGCGGACGACAAGCAGCAACCACTGCCTTAGCTGGATGCGGCGTGAATGGCGCTGCATCGCCGCCAGCAGGTAACGCATCGCACCCCAGGAAACCGACTTCGAACGTTGCCGACTCCAGAGGTGGATCAACAGCGGCAGCAGCGCGACCAGGGCGAACCAGAGCATCCCTGGCCTGGCCAGGGACAGTGCGCCCAGCAGGTTGTGTGCTGCAACTGGCATCATGATTATCTTCCTGCTCGCCTTCCGACAGGTGGCCCATGACCACCCGACTTAACTGACTGACTTAACTCACACCGACACGATTTCGACGGGATGCCAACAAGTCGCGCAGGACCCGGTCCAGTGGCTGGTCGGTACGCACGTGAAAGAGGTCCATCCCCAGCTGACGCAGTCCTTCCTTCAGCTCGGTCCGTCCCCGCGCCAGTTCTGCCAGGTAGGCCTGGCGGATAGCATGCGGATCGGCCAGCAACGTCCCTTCCTGCTCCATCCCCTCGAACTGGGTGAAATGCTGGAAGGGGAATTCCAGCTCCGCTGGATCCAGAACTTCCAGGACGACCACGTCATGACGACGGTGAGCCAGGTGGCGCAGCCCGGCCAGCACATCCTTCGGATCACTCAGCAGGTCGCTGAAGATGAACACGATACCGCGTCTGGAGAATCGCTCTGCCAGGTCATGCAGGGCCTCGCCGATCCCGGTCTCTCCGGCCTCTGCTGTCCGTTCCAGCAGCTCCAGCAGGACATCCCACTGCGACGCATGGCTGGCCGGACGGACCAGCTCGTCAACTCGATCCGAAACCGTGGCCAGTGCCACAGCATCCTGCTGCCCCAGTACCAGCCAGCTGAGGGCAGCTGCCAGGCAACGCACATATTCCAGCTTGCTGAAGGCCGCCTGCGGACCCTGGTATCCCATGCTGGCACTCACATCCAGCACCAGGTAGCAGATCAGGTTGGTCTCATCCTCGTACTGCTTGACATAGAACTTGTCGGTGCGGGCAAACAGCTTCCAGTCGAGGTAACGGGTATCGTCCCCGGCGGTGTAATCGCGGTGCTCGGAGAATTCCACCGAGAAGCCACGCAGCGGGCTACGGTGTAAGCCCGCCATGTAGCCCTCGACGATCTTCCGCGCACGCAGCTTGAGCCCATCAAGGCTGGCCAGCGTGCGGGGATCCAAATGCCTGGGCAGATCTGCCATCGCTTTGTCCCGCCAGTTCTCGCTGCCTTACCTGCTCCAGCAGGTGATCGATAATACTGTCGCTCGTGATTGAGGCCGCCTCGGCCTGGAAGTTCAGACGCAGTCGATGTCGCAGGACCGGGTGAGCCACTGCATCAATATCCTCGTATTCGACCGCATACCTGCCAGCCAGAAGTGCGTGGGACTTGGCAGCCAGCACCAGGAACTGGCTGGCCCGCGGCCCGGCTCCCCAGCTCACGTACTCACGTACCATCTCGCTGGCCTGCTCGCGATCGGGCCGACTTGAACGGACGATACCAAGGCAGTAGTCCGCCACGTGATCCGCGATCGGTATTTCCCGCACCAGCCGACTGATGGCCAGGATCTGCTCGCCATCCATGACCGGCTCAATCTCCACCTCGGAGTCCAGGGTGGTCTGCTTGACGATCTCCCGCTCCTCATCATGGCTGGGATAGTCGACCCGCACATGGAACATGAAACGATCCAGCTGGGCCTCCGGCAGCGGGTACGTTCCCTCCTGCTCGATCGGGTTCTGTGTTGCCAGCACAAAGAAAGGATCTGGCAGAGCATGGCTCTCGCCACCAATCGTGACCATCGATTCCTGCATCGCCTCCAGCAAGGCCGCCTGGGTCTTGGGTGGCGTTCGATTGATCTCATCGGCCAGCAGGATATTGGCAAAAACAGGACCCTGGCGGAACTGGAAATGCCGCTCGCCTGTCTGCCGATCCGATTGAATCACCTCGGTGCCGGTAATGTCGGACGGCATCAGGTCGGGTGTGAACTGGATTCGACTGTACTTGAGATCCAGGGCACGCGCCAGGGTTCGAATCATCAGCGTCTTGGCCAGTCCAGGTACGCCTACCAGCAGGCAGTGGCCGCGGGCAAACAGGGCCAGCAGAAGTTGCTTGAGCACGTCCTGTTGGCCAATCACCTGCCTCGCAAGCTGGTCCAGCAGTCGCTGACACGACTCCTGGACGAGCTCCAGGTTGGCCAGCTCCTGGCCCGAGGAGGACTCGCTATCGTGACTTGTCTGTTCGCTCATCTGTTACCTAACGGTCGTTGTGAAAGCCATACAGCCGGTCCGGACCGGCAATCAACAGTCGATCCTCGCTGACGGCCAGGTTGCCACCGGCTGCCGAACGAGAAGCCAGGTCGATCCGTCGCTGCAGCTGCCAGCCCTGACTGGCAGGCAGGCGCTCAAAAACCATGATCGCATCGGCCAGCGGCCAGTAGACCCGCCCGGCGGTCAGCACGCCTCGCCCCCAGCCAGCAGGTTCCGGGCGTGGCTGATCCACTCCCTCGCCCCCAGGTTGGGGAAACCGCTGCAACAGCTTTCCATTGTACACATCCAACCAGTAGAGGTGATCGCCGCTGCAGACCAGCTGGTCATCGATGACTCCCAGCAGGCTGGTCACATCCTCGCCAACCGCCGGCTCGGTCTGCCAGATCAAGCGGCCGCTGGCAGCATCCAGAGCAAAAATCAGGCCGCCATCTGCCGGTGCACAGACAACTGCTGAACCGCACAGCAGGCAGGGAACCAGGTCGCGAAAAAAGTGGCGGGGCGTTTGGCGTGGGTTGCCAATCTCAAGACTGGCGCGTGGATAGCTGGTGATCCACTGCAGGCGGCCAGCTGTCGTCTCCAGGCAGGCGATCGCACCAGAGTTGCTGTTGTAGTAGAGCCGGCCGTTGGCCAGCGTCAGCAGCTGATGGCTGCACTCGCGATAATCCCCAGCACCCGCAGTATTCGCCGACAAGACCGGCTGACGCCAGCGTTGGAGACCGCTGCCGGCCGCATAACAGGCGATAAAGAACTGGCAGCGGACCTGGTCAGAATGTCGTAGCACGAGGTAGATCGACTCGCCATCGCTCACCGGAGTCCCTTCAAATGCCCAGCGGCTACCGGGTGGACGGAGCGGAAAACCGGGTAATAATCTCCCCTCGGCCGCCAGGTCCAGCCCGACCACCAGGCTCTCTGGCATCGTCAGCAGGTCGTCCTCGCGAGCCACCGCCGTCCAGGGTGCCCCCATGCGGGCATACAAACGGCCATCATCGACCGTGCTGGTAAACCGCGGCACGCCGACTTCCTCCAAGGGCTCTTCCGAACCGATCGGGTCCCCGCCAGGTATCGTGTAAATCACGCCGTCCGTGGCCGACCAGGCGGGCTGGCCATCCGACAGCTGAAAGGCGCGGATCCGCACGCCGTCGTGCACAAACACGCGCCCCTGCCAGCTGACCGGGTGGTAAGACAGCAACTGCTGCTGCGCCTCGGCAACACGATGCCGGCCTCGCCCCAGTAGCTCGCTGCCAGCCTGCTGTGGCGCCAGCGGTCGAGTCCAGCTGGGTCGGACGCGGATGTCGATCGGGGTGTTGAGCGGACTACTGCGATCGGCTGCACCAGAGAAACTGGTCCAGGGTCCGGATACAAGACTCGACCAGTTGCTGGCTTCTGCCAGCCAGCTGGCCAGCAATTCGCTGTACCTGCCCTGCCGTCCGGCAATCGTCCCTTGCTGGTCAGGATACAACTGCTTCAGCAACTCCAACTCCCAGCGGGCGCGGCGAATCTCGCCGGACAGAATGGAGGCCAGTACCAGCCGGGCCATGACTTTTGAAGGTGCGATTGTGCTGCCCGGATAGGAGTAGACCTGCCTGGCAGAGAACGGTGATTCGACGATTGCGGCAGTCGACGCCCCCTGCGATAGGTCGCTCCCCTCGAGCGCATGAAAAAGTGAAATGCCCACCGGACCGGTCGCCAGCTCACTGCCAGGGGCGCGCAGGAAGCGATTCAGCTGCTGCCAGCTGGCTCGCGCAGCCACAATGTCGCCCGCTTCCAAACGACTGTCACCAAGAGCCAGCATCGCCTGCTGGCCAATCGTGCTGTTGGGAAATTGCTCGACCACCTGCCGCAAGCGGGCTTCGTCACGCTGGGACAGCGCCTGCTCGTACCAGTGAGCCGCCAGGGCATCCACCTCTGAGCGATAATTCGCCAGGGCCGCCGGATGACGCTGACCAAGGCTGGCAATCCACTGCTGGCAGATTCGACCGAGTGGCTGGTAACGGATAAAACCAGGCCGACCGGCATCGCCAACCGCCACCAGCTCGGTCGCATGGCGGGAAATCAGACGACGCACAATCTCCAGGGCCTCGGCTGGCTGGGCGTTGGCAACCAATTGATCGGCCTGAGTCAACAGGTTCTGTACTGTGGCCGGAGCAACTTCCAGCTGGGCTGGTGGCAAACCATTCAGATGCCTCGGTCTCTCCTGGGCCGGCAGCGGTGCCAGCAGGCAGAACGCCAGTAGAAAACTCTGGATCGCCAGCCGCCAGCATGACAGCATCCGCCGCCGACCAGGTCTGCTGATCGAAACCAGCCTGGACGCGGGCCGAAGGCCTGCTGCGGATGAGGTGCCGTTCGGGCTCACGTCGAATACCCCTCGATAATCCGACCTATAAAGAACATCGCCGCGCCGAAACCAAGCATGAAGACCATCTGGCTCACACCAAACGGCCGTAGCGGGTCATTGCCACCCATCAAATCAAGCACCATTCCAAGTGGCAACAGGATCAAACCGAGGATCTGCATGTTCTTGCCAACTGCTCGCATCCGGCCACACCGTTGTTGAATGAGCGCCGCACAGCTCAAATGCGCGTACGAAACTATTATACGCCAGGCCACCGCGGAGGGTTAAACCGTACCCCTGTGAAGGCGGATCAGGGTGCGTGAGCCAGATCTTCCAGCTGCTGCCGCGTTCGTGCGTCGAGTGGACGCTTCAGCAACGCGTGAGCTCCATCGGCCGGCAATTCACCCGTCCGCCGGGCTCGACGGACTTGCAGGTAGAAGTAAGTCGTCAGCCCGCAGAAAATGCAGACCGGCATGGAGAGCATGAAAATGATGCTCCAGAAGTAGCCCTGCACGAGCTGGGCCGTATCGTCGTCGTTGCCGGCTATCGTGTCCTTGCAGGTGGGACAGGCAGCAACCTCGCTCGCCAGGCAGATCAAGGCCAGCAGCGACAGGCAGACCAGCACTGGCATGCGGATTCGTCGACCGATGTTCTGACCGGGCTGGATCACGTGATTTCACCACCGCCGTAAAGGATGTAGAGCATGAAGTATACCAAAACGCCCGTGATCGAAACATACAACCAGATCGGGAAGGTCCAGCGAGCCCAACGCTTGTGGCTTTCACGGCTGTCGCGCAAGCCCTTGACGATTGTCACAATCGCCAGCACCGGTACGGCGGCGGCCAGGACCACGTGCGTCAGCAGCATCGAGAGATAAAAGCCCCGTACAAGTCCGGGGGCTGATCGAGGGAAAGCCCGGCTGCCACCAATCACGACCAGGTGATAATAGAGATAGCTTGCCAGGAAGAGGACCGAGACCGCAAAGCAACTGAGCATGACTCGCTTATGCGCCCGCTCGCGGCCCTGCTTGATCAACAGGTAACCGGTAACCAACAGCACCGTCGCCAGCCCGTTAAGGGATGCATTCAGATGCGGAAAAATCGATGTTTCTGCCATGAAGGGGGGTGCGTGGTGAGTGGTCAGGAGTGATCTGGCGTAAGCTGTGGCCGACTCCCGTCGTGAAGAGGGAGCACAAAGTGATACGACGGAAATGCAGCAACCACCGCAACTGACTCCTAGCCAGCTGCCGCTTCACTATACTGCCGGACTGTCTCCTCACGCTGTTGACGCTTGTTGATAAATTCCTCTGGCTCCTGCAGTTCGCCTCTCAGCTGCTCAATCAAGCTGTTCATATCGTAAAGTTGGTCACTCTCATGCCAATTGAAAGCACCACGCGGGTTACCCCACTTGTCCATCACGACCAGCCGGTCGGCGTGGGTTCGCTCGGCCAGCGGCAGTCCAAATCGTTCAGCAGCAATTCGGCGGACATAGTCGATATTGCCGGTCAGGAACAGCCAGTGATGATCGTCATTGGTGAACTGCAAGGCGTATTCTCGTAGCGCCGACGGTGAGTCCTTGTCCGGATCGCAACTGATGCAGGCAAACGTGACTCCCTGCTCGGCCCACTCGGCATGCAACGTCTTGATCTCCAAGTTCTGCTGACGGCAGGTTGAAGGACAGGAGGCAAAAAAGAAACTCCCGACCCAGACCTGGTCCGCCAGCTCGGTGGATTCAAACAATCGGCCATTTCGTTCCGTCAGTTTGAAATCCCAGACCAGTGTCTCATCCTTGCCGGTGTACTGGGTGTAATCCGGATCGACTACGGCCGCGGAACCGCCAGCCGGAATATCGCGCGAACGACTGGCCAGTCGAAACGCATAGAAGCCAGCCAGCACGAGAAAAATCGCCAGGAAAAAAGCGATCTGTTTGTTCATGATCATCTCCCCCCGCGACCTGTTGGCGTGATGGGGACCCGCTCTTGCCACTCGTGGCTACTGACAAACACGAATGGCTAGTTTTCGCCGCCCATGTCCCGCTCTGGTACTGTCGGTGCAGGCCGGGTCCTGTCCTGTGTCTCGGAGACTGCCGGAGCAGCATTATTCCAACGCTCGTCGGTGTACCTGTTCGTACGGCAGCCGACATCGGGAATCAGCATGATGACCAGGAAAATCGACATCAAGCTGGCTGGAATGGTCAGGACCCATTTCCAGTTAGCTTCCCACCAGAGGTGCATAAAACAGCAGATCACCAGGCCAGCCTTGGCACATGAGACGAGCATCATTGCGACCCAGGTCATCTCCTTGGAGAGGCCCATCTCGGTGCCATAATTACCGAACACGAAAGATATCACCGTCAGCCCGCTGAGGATCACAAAAACCAGGATGAAGACCTTGCGATCGACATGCGGATGATCATCCCCGCCGTGATCGTCGTCGTGTTGGTCCGAATGATCAGTCATGGAGTGCTCGCAGCGGTCAGTTGGTTAGAACAGATAAAGCAGGGGAAACAGGAAAATCCAGACCAGGTCGACAAAGTGCCAGTAGAGGCCGACATTCTCCAACAGGCCAGCTTTGCTGGCATCCAGTCTCTTCGTGAGGATAATGAGAAACATGATCAAGCCGACCAGCACGTGCAGTGCATGGAAGCCGGTCATCAGGAAGTAGGTACTGGCCCACATGTTGCCGTTGGGAATGTGCATTGGCAGCTTGAGATGATGCTGATCATTCCAGCCCTGGCCATGGCCGCCGTCCGCCTCAGTTGCTGCATCGTCTGAGCCCCAGAAGACTGACTGGCGGGCCTCGATCACTGCCACGCGTTCATTCAGGAAGACAAGCCGGTCCTTGGCAAACTTAACTTGATCGGTGAGTGCCTTCTTGTCTTCGGCGGGATCCAGATCTGTGAGCTGACTTTCCAGGTCCAGCAACTCAGCTTGCAACCGATCCCGTTCCTGTTTGGCCAGCATCTGCTGGTCAGCCAGTGAGGACAGTTCAGTTTGGCGATAGGAATGGACCCGCTCAGCAAATCGCTCAATTGGGTAGACGCGATAAGCCAGCGCAATGATCGCTGCCTGTTGTTCAAAGGCATCACCGTTTTCGGCGATCAGCTGCTCGGTAAAGTCAGGACCGGCTCGCTTGAGCTGAAGGTAGCGTTGGAATTCTTTGTTTGCAGCCACGAAGTCAGGTTTGGCATCCGGTCCCAGATCATCCTCCGTGCGGCCCGCCAGGATGGCCGTGCGCTGGTCATTGTAATACTGCATCTTATCCTGCAGCGCATCCCGTACGGCAGCCACGTAATAGACATCCGCTCGGTCGTAAATCAGGCTGCGAGGACTTTGTGGATAGATCCCATGTGAAAACTTGGAGGAATACTCGTACCCCTTGATTCCCATGAACACGCAACCCAGCACGAACGTGACTCCCAGCCAGAGCCTGGCCCTGCTGGCATTGTTCTCGCGGGCATCTTCCAGCGCCAGCACAATGGAGACACTGGAACAGATCAGCACGAAGGTGTTGAAGGCTCCGAAGAACTCGACAACATGAACATCATGTGGTGCCGGCCAGATGCCAGGGGCTCCGAAACGGAGCACGATGTAGGTTCCGATCAGGCCTGCAAAGAACATGATCTCGGTAGAGAGGAACAACCACAGGCAGACCTTGCCGTTGTTGATCGGCAAGGCGGGTTGATACTCAAGCTGAAGATGGCCATGGCCATGATCGCCAGCGGAATCGTGATCTGAATTATTGTGTTCTACCATCGTCCATCAACTACAGGAGCAAGGGGATTCCGACCATGGAAAGCAGCAGCAGCGGCAGGTAAACCAGCGTTGCCAGCAACAGGTGCCGTGCTCGCTGGTCATTCCGTTTGAGCATGAAGCGGATTGCAGCGACCAGCTGAATACCGCCCAGCAGCAACGCAATCGCGAGGAAAACAACTGCCGCTTCTCCCGACCAGAAGAGTCCCGGGACAAAACTGACTGGAATGGCGCCCAGCGCCGACAGTACTGCCAGCATACCGGCACGACGGCCGGAGGGATCCACGACTGGCCACATCTTCATACCGGCCTCTGCATATTGGCTGCGGTACAGCCAGGCAATCGCCATGAAATGGGGAAACTGCCAGAGGAACAAGATAGTAAACAGTGCGATCCAGCGGAGGTCGACGACTGGATTCCAGCTGGCCTCCGCCGCAGCCCAGCCCATCAGGACCGGCATCGCGCCAACCACCGCTCCGACCAGTGTGTTATGGGGTGTGATCGTCTTGAGCGGCGTGTAAGCTCCGACGTAAATCACCCAGACGGCCAGGCCAATGCCGGCAGTCAGCAGGTTGACCCAGATTGCCAGCCAGGCTGTTCCGAGCAGACCTGCCAGGGCGGAATAAATCGTTGCAGCGCGAAGCGAAATGCGACCAGCCGGCAACGGTCGGTCCGCTGTACGGCGCATGCGACTGTCACGGCGACACTCGTAGACCTGGTTTGCCACACTGGCACTGGCTGCTACCAACACGGTGCCTGTCAGCAGGTGAAACAATAACAGTGGCGAGGCCTGTCCCCAGGCCGCCACCTCAGCCACCACGGCCACGGTCACCATGATCATGACGGCAATTCGTGGACGAGCCATCTCGAGGTAATCCCCGACAATCGCAGTCCAGTTTGTCGAACGATCGTAGCTGAGTGTGGTACTGGTCATGCCATGCCTCCCTGGCAGCTGGCACCACCAATCACCAGAGACATCGTGGGAAGAGCCAGCGGTAGCTTGTATGCCTGGCAGAGCCGCCAGCTACGGGAGGTCAACCAGACCAGCAGCCCCAGCAGCAGCGAACCGAAGGCAACATGGGCTGTGATAATCAGCGAGGGGATCATTGCCTGGGCCTGCACTGTGTAGCCAGCGAACAAGCCATGGTCGGCCAGGCCGAATGGCCAGCCGTAACGGCTGACCCAGCTGGCTCCACCCAGCAGCAACTGGCAGACGATCACCAGTGAGATCACTGCAGCGGGTCGTTTCAGGCTGCGGGGAAGATCTCGACGGCCGAGGATCCGAACCGTCAGGACTGCCAGGAACAGCGTCAGCAGAGCTGCCATCATCAGATGAAACTGCACCAGCACGCCAAACGTGCCAGGACGGGCCGTCACCGGCAGGTGACGCAGCAGCGCACCGAGTACGATCTGCAGGAAGACGAGGCCGGTGGCCAGTGTCGCCGCCTGGGCAATGCCAGCCAGCTTGTCCGGTGCACGCCGATCGCGGGGCAGATCGCCCAGCGGTTTTTTCCAGAAGGGTGATGTCATGCTGGCAAGCCCAACCACGAGGGCGAAAAACAGCGGTGCCGTACAGGCGTGAATGGTGGCAAGTGCGCGCTCATCGAACAGCACCCGGGCGCCACCCAGCAGGCCCTGCAGGATCACGCCCGCCAGAGCAACGAGGGCTAGCCCGCGCAAACGCTGCTGGCTGGGACTGCGATAAATCGCGACCAGCAGCATGATTGTGAAAACTCCCACCAGGGCGGCAAACAGCCGATGGCCATGTTCCACAAACAGGTCAAAGGGGCCGAGGATCCAGGTCGAGAGGGGATACAAAAAGAGGTTGTAGCCAAAGGTCGAGGGCCAGTCGGGTACTGCCATACCGGCCCCGTAGGTTGTCACCAGTCCGCCCACCCAGATCAGCGGAAAGGTGGCGCAGACCAGCACAATCGCCCAGCGGCGAGCCGATCGGTTCAGATTGTCTGTGGCAATGTCTGGCATCGCGGTGCTGGTCCTGGCGAAAGCCTAGTCCTCACTCGACTCAGCCGGCGTTTGTTCCGGCGGAGGCTTGATCTGCGGGTAATAATCCTCGTCAACTTCGGGCGATCCATACTCGTAGGGTCCCCGGTAGACGATCGGCTGGAAGTCAAAATTGCCGTGGCCCGGCGGGCTGGGAGCGGACCATTCCAGTCCGTTCGCACGCCAGGGATTCCGGCCAATCTTGGGCCCCCGGAAAATGCTATAGAACAGGTTGACGGCAAAAATAATCTGCGATACCACCATTCCGATTGCGCAGACCGTGATGAACTGGTTCATCGGCTGCAAGTGAGCAAACGTCTTGTAGTGGTAGGGATCCGCCAGCCGTCGGGGGAATCCGGCAGCTCCCAGGATGTGCATCAGGTAGAAGGTCCCGTTGAGGAAAATGAATGTCAGGAAGAAGTGCAGCTTGCCCCACTTCTCATTCATCATGCGGCCGAACATCTTGGGGAACCAGAAGTAGATCGCGCCAAAGACAGCCATCGCCGTACCGGCAAACAACACGTAATGGAAATGGGCCACGATGAAATAGGTATCGTGAATGAAGATGTCAACCGGCGTGGCTGCCATGAAGATGCCTGACAATCCGCCGATGATAAACATCGACACAAAAGCCAGGGAAAACAGCATCGGCGTAGTGAACTGGACTCGTCCACCCCAGACTGTCCCCATCCAGTTGAAGACCTTGACCGCACTGGGCAGCGCGATCAACATCGTCGAGGTCATGAAGACCATACCCAGTCCCGGGTTCATGCCGGAAATGAACATATGGTGTCCCCAGACGATGAACCCCAGTCCGGCAATCCCGGAAATCGAGTAGACCATCGGCTTGTACCCGTAAATCGGTTTGCGCGAAAAACAGCTGATGATGTCCGAGACCATCCCCATGGCAGGCAGGATCATGATGTAGACCGCCGGATGCGAATAGAACCAGAACAGGTGTTGCCAGAGCAGTGGCTGGCCACCTCCGCTGGCCGCTGTCGAGTTGTTGACCACTAGCCCCTCGGGAACAAAGAACCCCGTGGCAAGCTCGCGGTCGAGGATCTGCATGAAACCACCCGCCGTCAGGACTGGCAGGGCAAATGCCTGTAACAAGGCGGTGATGAACATCGCCCAGATCGTGAGCGGCAGTCGGAACATCGTCAGGCCAGGCGCGCGCATCTGGATGATGGTGGTCAGATAGTTGACCGAACCCATCATCGACGACACGCCAACCAGCGTGACTCCCATCAGCCATAACGTCTGCGCACTCTCACTTCCCGGCGCAGCAGTGACCATCGAGGAGAGGGGGGGATAAGAGGTCCAACCCGCCCCGGCACCATAGGGCGCCTGAAAAAAGCTGGAACCGATCAAGATAAAAGCAGGCCACATGAACCAGTAGCTAAGCATGTTCAGCGTTGGGAACGCCATATCGTCGGCGCCGATCATCAAGGGAATCAGGAAGTTCCCAAAGGCACCGGCCAGGATCGGGATGATCACAAAGAAGATCATCACCGTGGCATGCATGGTGAACAGCGTGGTGTAGAACTCGGGTGAAATCTGGCCGCCGTCGGTGGGGAACAGCATCCGCCCGATGATCGGCATTTCTTCCCAGGGCCAGGCCAACTGCAGGCGGATACCAAGTGCCAGCAGGCCGCCGACCAGGAACCACAACAGCGTGGAGAAGAGGAACTGCAGACCAATGATCTTGTGATCGGTGGAAAAGACGTAGGTACTGACGAACCTACCGATCGACATTTTCCCATGTCCAGGATCGTGGCCGTCGGATTGTGCCGATGAATCGTTCATCATTCGCCTCCCCCCCCATCCAGCGCTGGATGGGTTACCCGCTGCTCTGCTGCCCGCTCACTGAGCCAGGTGTCAAAATCCTCTCGCGATTTAACGATCAACCGACCTCGCATCTTATAGTGCCCCCAGCCACACAATTCGGCACAGACCAGGTCGTAGATCCCCACGCGATTCGGGCGAAACCAGCTGAATTGTTTCATCCCGGGTACCAGGTCCTGCTTGATCCGCAAGTTCGGCAGGAAAAAGCTGTGCAGCACGTCCTGGCTTTGCACCTGCAGAACGATATCCTCGTTGACCGGCACGCAGAGATCGTTCACCACATGCACATCGTCCGGTGTACCAACCAGCTGGTCTTCGCCGGCGTAAGAAATCCGCCATTCAAACTGTCGGGCACTGACCAGAGCCAGTGCAGGCTTGACGTTACCATCCTCGAGCAGCGGACGTCGCATCTTGTGTGCCGCCCAGGCATCCATCTGGTAGATGGCGATGAACAACAGCGTGATCGCCGGCAGCACCGACCAGATGATCTCCAGCGTCTGGCTGCCATGCGTAAACTTGACTGGATCCGGGTTCCGCTCGCCGTCATATCGCCAGAGGAAATAAAACAGCAGGACTCCGGTGATGATGAAGATGACACCCGTCAGGTAGAGGATAAAGTTGAACAATTCGTCAATGATGTAGCCGTGGTCGTTGATATTGTCCGGCAGCCAGTGGTCCAGGAGCGGGCGGCTGTCGGGCGCAGCGGCCACGACGAACACCAGCACACCCAGCACGGGTACCAGCAAGAACAACAAACTCCAAAAACGTCCCACGGTTATCTCTCCCTCGGCTTTCCGGCTCAGTTCGGTCGCCTGCGTTGCAGGTTACGTGCGGTCGCTGGCCGGCTGGCATGTTCGTATGGCAGACTCTGGACATAAAACACCAGTGTCCAAATCTCCTCAGGCGTCAGCGTCTGTTCCTGGTTGGGCATCGGCGTTCCGTTGATTCCCTGGCTAATGCGGTGGTAGAGATCGAGCGGCCGCCGACCACCACGATAGACTCCCTGGCGCAGATTCCGCGGCCGGATTGGCCGTGGCGGGAGGGCACCAAACTGCTGGTACGATTCGTTGTACGGCAGCAGTTTCCTTTCCAGTGTCGGCTGTTTGGCGTCCACCAGCTCCTCCGTCCACTTGTCATAATTCGAGACCTGGGCATCACCCAGTGCCGTGCCTCCATGACAGGTAATGCAGCCCGCCTTGCCGGCGAACAGCGCCCTGCCAGCGTCCAGAACGGGGCCTGCCGTGGCAGATCCAAAATCAGGTTGGCTGCCAGCCAGCTCGTCCCACCAGTCCGGCATTTTCGAATCGACCGCAATCTGCTGAATATCAGTCCAGCTAAACAGCACGTTCTGGATGACCTCCTTGACCGCAGCAGACGAGGCTGCCGATTTGTTGGCAGGGTCCAGCAGCAACTGGCCCTGCTCCCCCGCCGCCAGCAGGTTAATCAGCTCACGTTCCACTTCACCACGAACGCTCAGGTAAATAACGTACTCCACGAGCGCATCTCTTTCATCCTGCGGCAGAAGACTGAAGCTGGGCATGGCGGTACCCGGGATACCCTGCTTGAGGATGCGGTGCAAATCGTGCTTGTTTGGTTTCTGCGTCGATCGAGTCAACTTGAACTTGAACATGCCACGCCGATAGTCGCGAGGGTAGGGATTCAGGAAAGTTGCTGTCGGCCCCATGCCGTCTCCCGTCACGCCGTGGCAATGGGCGCAGTGTTGACGGTAGAGTCCACGTACATCCTGCGAGATCGGGTCGCGACCGACCGGCCCGGCTGCCCGATTGAGCTTGTACAGGTCGAGTAATTCTCGGACATCGATTTCCTCCAGACCGCCAGGCAATTGCGGTTTGTCCGGCGTGCCGAAAGTCGCCGCCAGGATTTCAGCGACGTTGCGGATCTGAGCCTCGCTAAAGGCATCGCTGCTGTCCTCGCCCCCTACTGCCCGTTCCTGGTAGGCAACATAGACCCAGTTGAACTGGAACTCGGTGGAGCCAGTCCAGCAACCGCTGCATAGCATGACTGCAACCAGCGGCAGCAGCAGGCACCAGCGTCGGCGAGGTTCGGTTTGTCTTGGGTCCGTACTCATTTTCATCATGCCAGGTCCAGCCGTCGTGCTGGAGGTCAAAACCAGTCTGCGATTACCTGCCTGGCTCCTGTTCTTCCCTAGTTAAAGAGTTTGCTGAAGTTGGATACGTCAATCTCGATCTTCAATACTCGTTCTTCGCCAGCCTGAAACTCCGCCAGATCCAGGCGGCCATTACTAAGCGACACTTCCTTGCCATCGACTGTCAGCTTGGCCAGCTTGTTGGCCGATTCGTGCCAGATGCGGAACGACAAGGGCACACCACAGGGGACATGCTTGACTTCAAAACTGCCGTCCGCCTTGCTGACTGCAAAGAAGGGATGGTCGAGGACATGGAAATAGGCGGCCATCCAACTGTGCGCGCCGCAGGTGACCTTGAAAGGTCGCGCCGACTTGTTCTTCGGCTGGTATATGACCGTGGAATTCGATGCGACCTGGTAGTTCTCGCGCGCCGTCCGACCGGTTGCACCCTGGAGGTCCGTGTTGTGACCGACCGTGTCGCTGTTGATAATCTCCAACGTCTGCGACGATCGCATGGCAAACACGTGTGAAATGAAGACGCAGTTCTTTTGATCAAAACCAGCCAGGCCAGTCAACATAGTTGGGGCCTGGAGATACTCCTCGTGCTCCCACTTGGCATCCCCAATCGGGATCTTGTAGCCTTGCGGATCGGCATAAATCAGCACGTTGGCCATGCCGCCATTGCTATCCACGACGAGGGCCTCGTTCGGGGGAGAACCATCGGCAGCGCAGACCTGTAAATCCTTGTCAGCTGAGAGAGGAGCAAGCGTACCTGGCGCCCCGCCAGTCAGCACAAACTGGCCACGCAACTGAGCAAACTCGCCGGTCGGCTCCGGCACCGTCTGCTCGACCGACGCGACAGCTGCACTACCAAGTTCAAAGTCCTGGCGCAGCGATGTTACACCGGTCGTGCTGGCATCGACCGCGCCCGGCATGGCCCGGGTGCAGCCGCTGGTAACCAGCAGCAACGACGCTGCCAGGCTCCCTAGCAGCAGCGCCTGTGCAGAACGACTCACCCGTCTGGATGTTTGTCCCGTCATGATGTTAGTCCTCAATCTCTGATCTTGTTACTTGTTGAACAAGGCGGTATTCACCAGCACGTCGCCCACGTCCGTCGTCTTGCCAGCCTCAATCACAAACTTGGCCCGCCCTCGAATCCACTCGGTGGCAGTCCCGTCCAGCGTGACCTTGCTGATGTAACCCGCCTTCTCCTGCCAGACCTGGAATTCAAGTTCCCCGGCCGGCAGGTTCTTCAATTCGACAAGACCATTCTTGTCCGCAGCAGTCGAATAGGGGTTGGAACGGATCACAACCCAGCCGGTCATCCAGCGGTGAATCCCGCAGGTCGCTTTGGCCGGCAGTCGCTCCTCGTTCTTAAACTGACCTTTGTACGTTCCACCAGACGGAATCAGGGGATTGATGCTGTCGTTGAAGAACATACTGAGTGCCGTGTTGTGGCCCACCGTATCCGAGTTCTTGAGATGAATCGTCTGCTCGGTCCAGAGGATCGTCATGCGTGGTTCAAACCTGCAGCCCTTGTTGTCCATCAACACCGGTTTCTTGATCTGTGCTTCATAATCCGGATGTATCGCCACGTCCTTGGTACGAACATAAACGACCACGTTGGCGATCCCCTTGTTCTCCGGGTTCACAATAAGTGAGTCGTCGACCAGCTTGAACTTGCCACAGTAGGCAGCATCCTTTGTCAGCGTGACCGGCTCCCTCTTGGGAACAACGCCATCGTAGACCAGCCGCAGCTTGAGATGACCCCAGCCCTCGGCCGACAGCTGGCTGGCCGGGAAGGCCAGCAGCAATGTGCAAAGCAGGCAGGATATGCTCGTAATTTTCGTCATCATCGTTTTTCTCCTTGTGATTCCACGCGGTTGCGGACGACCCTCAATTCAGCCCACTCGCTGTCTGTCACCCGTTCAAGGCGAATGGTCGGCGTGGTCTGGGATCGAAGGCGACTGAGCCTCCAATCCAATGCCGGGCAGGGATTCAATCTCTGCCTTCTATTATACGTGGACTCCAGGCCCCGGCCATTCGTCCGCGCCAGGCGACATGGGATCTCACAATCCTCCTGTTATTCCGGTTCCTGTTCGTTCAATTGCTGCTGAGTAGCATTCGTCGCATCATTCGTCGCATCATTCGTTGCGCCATCCGTCGACCCGGACTCTGTTCCCGGAACGGGTTCGGTGGGCGGAGCCGCTGCGGCGGCCGCTTGCACCAGCGGAAGAATCGTTGTTCGACGTTTGGCATAGCTGTCATAGTTCATCAACAAGTCGACCAGGGCATCCACCTGGTCAATGCTGGTGCCGTGATAAAGGTCCTGAGCCACACCGCCGAGAAAAGCATCTTCTGGTTTGTAGGGCAGATTGACCGGCATGCTGCTAAACGGCAGGATGCTCGTCGGCTTGGCAATCCAGCGACGCATGTAATCCGGTCGCAGACGCTGGTAAACACGTGACAGGTCCGGTGCAATTCCGCGATCGGCACCTGCTGGAGTAAAGTCGCCGACGATGTGACACTTCACGCAGTAATTTGGGCTGGTCACAATCTGCATGGCATCTCGCATTCGCAGACCCTCCACGACAGTTGCAACTTCTTCTTCTTTGGCAACGGCCGGCGCCGGCAGATTAGCCAGCAGCTCGCTATAGCTGGACTCACGCCGGGCCAGCAGCTCGGTATCGCGTTCCGGATTGTAGGCATACGGGTAGGCAGCATCATCCCGGGCAGCAAAGTAATTGACCAGCGCAGTCGCTTCCTCAGCCGACATATTAAATCGCGGCATCCGCAACACCACCGCCGGGCGAATCGGGTAGGGATCCAGCAGGAAATCGTGCAGCCAGCTGGTCTGGACCTTGACGCCCTCCTGTATCAAGGGGGGAGGCACCCAGGCCCAGCTTTCCGAACCCTTGGCATTTGGATTGGTCCGCTTTTCGCGAGCCGTCACGTGGGGCAACAAATAGCGTGCCAACACGCCCCCTTCGGCTGGCTGACGACGGGTGATCAACTCGGGATTGACCGCCGGTATGATTGTACCGGGCTGGTAAATCGTACTTCCCACCAGCGCCGGTTCCCATAATTGAAATGGCAGCTGCGTCAGGTCCGCCAGTGCGATGTCCTGATCGTCAGCCAACACGTTGTCATCGATTTGGGGGTTCGAGTTATAGGCCTGCGGCAGACCGTTATCCCCCAGGGCCGGCATGCCAATCAGCGTGGCTTGCAGCTGGTTACGATGGTCCGGTACGGTAGCTGTAGCCAGCGCCTCGGCCAGGTACTCATGTGTGACAAAGGGGTAAGACGGCGCAGATGCCGAGGGCAGGAAGGAGGCGTTATCGTTCTCCTCGTCCAGCTCTGCCAGGCCAAATGAGATATCCCACTTTTCCGGGGTCAACAGGTGACAGCCTGCACAGTTGTATTTGTCCAGCACGCGTCGGCCTGTCAACAAGGCCTGCTGTCTCTGATCCGGCTGGTAGATGTACTTGGGCCGAGGCGGTTCGGCTATCAAGCCCAGCACAAATGTCATCACCGCCTCACGCTCCTCCGTGCTGAACGGGAAGCGGGGCATCAGCAGTCGTTCGTTGTAACCCTTCTCGGCGGTCTTCTCATAATCGTATCCGCGTGGCTCACGCAGCTTCTGGTACAGGAAGCCAATTCGGTTGTGTGATTGCAGTTGCTGCGAGAAGAACTCGGGCAAGCCGTCGTCAAAGTTGCTGCCACGGATCTCCTCGTCCGCTGCGTCAGCGGCGTGATCTGCCTCGGCCGGGTGACTGGCGTGATGACCGCCGCCACCGCCATGACCGCCGTGACCCAGTCCCAGGTATTCCAGAATATGCTCATAGGCCAGCTTGGATGGCTCCTTCAGACCCCAATCGGCCAATCCAGTTCCGATCGGCCTGGCATCCTCAAAGCCAGGAATGTCATGACAGCCGTAACAGCCGAACTTGATAATCGACCGTCGTCCCACGTACATCAACTTGGCGGCCGGACCGAGCGTCTCTCCGTCTTCAACAACCAGTTCCAGGTCGGCGCCCTGCAATCCGCCGCTGCTCGCTTGCGGAATCCCCGCTTCGAGGAACTGCCTGGCCTGTTCCACATAGTACGACCCCTCGAGGTGTTCCAGCGCCAGGGCATCCAATTGCTCGATCTGCTGACCGGTCAGCCGGCTACCGTCGCTGAGTGTGCCTTCGGCGGGCTGCCAGCTATCCTTGCCGTCCGAAACCAGGTAAGCCACGATATCCGCCGCCGGATCGCTGACTCCGGTAATCTGCCCATCCATATCCTTGTGGGTGATGGGTTGCAGGAAGAGATCCGGCATGATCGTGCGGGGATGGTAGCGTGACGGCTGGCGAATCCAGCTGTAAAGCCACTTCTGGCCATCCTCGTTCGCAAACTTGGCACCCAGATGAGAGAGGTCCGGCCCCTGGACAATCTCGCCAGGTTTGCGGTACGCCTCAATCTCTCCGAAACTCCTGTGGCTATGGCAGGCCAGACAACCCCGCTCTTGAAAGAGAACTTCACCTCGCGCCACATCCGCCGCCTCGGTAACAACCTCAGGCACCGTCAGGTATTCATAATCCTGGGAACTGCTGAGCAGGTAATGGCTGATGGCCAGTACTTCCAGCGGCTCAAACTGTTCTGACATGTCCCCCGCACCATGCTGCGGCAAATGATCGGTGAGCCCGAAGAACTGCGGCATGCGGGTACTGGGTCGGAAATGCGATGGCTGGCGAATCCAGTCCGCCAGGAAGGGTGCTGCCAGCTTGTCCTTGACATACCGCAAGCTCGGTCCAGCTCGACGCATGATGCCTGGCGAGTCGACGTCGGCCAACAGCGGCATCAGTCGGTCGTGAACATCGTCACTAAAGCGAGGCCCGCCGGCTTCATCGTCCGCAGCGCTGTCGAGGGCCGCATCGTCCGTCAGCAGCTGCGCGAGAGTATGCCGCACACCATCCAGTTCAGGATTATTGATCAGGCTTGTGACCAGCTGTTGCTCGGCCGCGGAAAGCGTATCGTAGCCCTCTTCGGTGAGCAGTTGCTGGGCCACGGCAAAGTAGTTTGGTTCCAGTCGCAGGTCCGGCCCAATTCGCTTGGTCGGCCCATCAAAGCCATTGATCTCGTGACAGCCAAAGCAGCCGAACTTGCGGATCAAGTTATAGCCCTGGACAACCTTCGGTGCTGGCGGCTCCGGAAACTTCTCACTGGCAGCCAACTCGGACACATTGTGATGGCACTTCAAGCAGCTGGACTCAATGAACCGCTCCGAGTGCATCGGGTAGATCCAGTGGTGATTATCGAACCAGCCATAGTCGCGCAGCCAGCGGGATCGTTGTTCTGGCGTGTTGGGCGTGTGTGAGGCCCATTTAAATGTGGTCGCACTGCCCTGCCCCTCGTGACAGATCGTGCAGGCAAACTCACCCTTCCCGTGCGGGCTGAGTGAACCGACGAACAGGTCCAGTCGCGGATGCGAGGTGAACGGGTTGGGCATGCCGCGCCGCACAGTCAGCGTGAGTGGCGAGTTGTCTGCGCTCAGCGCCATCAAGCGAGCGGCCACTCGCTGGCTGCTGTCCAGCACCGGGTCCCCGTTGATCGTGACAAGTACATCGCCCGCCTCAAGACCCTGGCGGGCCTCGCGGGCCTGCTCGTCAGGCTGTAATGGTGAGGCTTCGGCGTCTGCCTTCAAGAGCGCCAGCAGGACCTCGTCGCCATCAAAGCGAGCTGTATCCTGCTGCCTGACAACTGCTGCTTCCGCAGCCGCCGAGTTATCCTGGACATAGCTGATTGTCACGTCGCCGCGATTCACCAGACCCTCACCGGCCAGCATCATACCGAGGCGGTCAAACAGCCGCTTGGCGACATTCTGTTCCTGGCTACCGTCCGCATCCGCTTCAGCGGGAGTGAGCAGAACCGTGACCAGTCGCTCATTCATGTAAGCTGGCTCAACAGCCGAGCCAGGCAGCGTCTTCTCCATCATCTGATGGCAGGTTGTACAGCGGTCAAAGCGGCGGATGGTACGAAAGTTGATATTCCATTCCAGGTCATCGGCCCACTCGTTATCAATTTTCAGGGGCGAGTTAAAAGCATCCAGAATGGGCAATTCCAGCCAGCGTTTGCCCAGCCAGGTCCCCTCGACCCAGCCGGCATGTCGTTCGCGAACAGCAGTTTCGAGTTGATCCATCTGCGTGTTGGCATCTGCCAAGGCCTTTGCTGCTGCATCCGCGGCGGCCGTGATCTGATTGCGCAACGCGTCCAGGTCGATCCGCAGCTGGCTGACAGATTCATAAGCCAGGTTGAGCGCGTCGACGTCGGCCTGGACCCTGTCGACAATAGCTCGCAAGCTGGCCAGGCGTTCTGAGCTGCGGCCATCGCGGATCCCCAGGCCATAATCTGCCTTGGCCTTGTCCAGGTCCGCGCGGCGGAACTTGCGGTCATTTAATAGCCTGCTTTCACGGAAGCCGGCATTGGCGAGAATCGCATCCATGGCCGCCATCTGATCTGCTCGGCCACTGGCCCCATTGAGGTCGGCGGCGAGGCCCGTCAATTCCCCGTCCTTTGTCGCCCTGGCGGAAAAATCGGCCAGCAGCTTGACGTCGATCGGCGCACCCTGGGCAGCGGTCAGTTCGGCCTGGAACTGATCCAGCTCCTGCTGGATGCTGGCCGTCTGGAATTCCAGCTGCCGCCATTCAGTCATCTTGACTTCGATATCGCGAGCGGTCCGCTGGTACTGCTTCCATTCCCGATCGTGATCGGCCTTGAACATCCAGAGCGTGGAGAGCAGCAGCACGGTACTGGAAATGCCGAAAACGACATGCAGCCGTTTCTGGTCACGCCATGTTTGTTCTGTTGCTGGCATTCTGAATGTGCTCCGTCGCTGGCAAAGCCCCCCTCAGGGACCCCTGCCTGGACGCTAGAGATTGAGAAAGTACTCGGGGATGGAGATGAAGTATTTCAGGTTGATTGTCCAGCGCAGCAGCATCTTGATCGGTAGACAGGACATCAGCAAAAACAAGTTGGCCAAGGCCATGTAACGCACAAAGCCCATCCGCCGGTAATGTTCCCGGAACACACCGAGCGAGCGTAATCCGTAGGCCAGGACCCTGGAGACCGGATTCTTTTTGTCCTCCGGTCGGATGTTCTGTACCAGCCCGCCAACCACAACCAGCATCGGTGGCGTGAGCGCAAGGTAACTTACTACCAGCACCAGGCCGGGCGATTCGCGCAGCAGGATATAGAAGATCTGCGTGAAGGCCCCAGACTCGGCAGGCGCCTGAGGCAATCCCTGGCCCAGCATGCCTATCCAGAAATACTGGGAGAGATCGACATTATTGAGCGCCTCGACCTTGTGCGCATCCCAGGTCTCATAGGGACCGAAAAAGTTCCAGTTGGGACCGCGCAGGAATGTCCCCATCACGATCAGCGTGACCCAGAGGACGAGGAAGCCAAACTGGAAGATCACATAGGCAAACTTGCGCTGGTCGATCGTGTAATAGCCGTTGCCTTCCTTGTTGTAGTCGATGTAAGGAACCGCCATCAGGCCGAAGATCACCGCGCTGGGGAGCACCACGCCTGCCATCCAGGGGTCATAGTAGACGAGCATTTCCTGCAGCCCGAGGAAGTACCAGGGAGCCTTGGAGGGGTTCGGCGTCTTGACTGCACTGGCTGGCTCTTCCAGCGGTGCCTGCAAGCCAATTGCCCAGACCAGCAGCAGGGCGGTCAGCGCGACCATACAGATCAATTCGGTATAAACCAGGTCAGGCCAGACCAGGACTTTTTCCTGGTCCTCTAATTCCAGTGGACCGAGCGGTTCTTCGCCACGAGCAACCCGTTCTGGATTCTGGCGGAAGCGATTGTCGTTGAGGACCGCCTTGCGGGCCGACAGCCAGGTGAAGAAGCCCAGCAGGTAGACCATCGCCACAATCGGTACATTATCGGGTTTCAGCACGATGGCCGCGAAGTCGCTATCGGTCATCGACAGGCCCATCAGCAGCAGGGCGATGTTCAGCATCCCCCAGGCGACCAGCGGCCGGGTGAAATAACGGCGGCCAGCAAAGAGGATACTGAGGCCGACAAATGAACCCATGATATAGACCGTGGGGTTCATCATCGCGTCAACACCGTCCCGCAGCACAAGCGGAAGCGTGATCCAGACGACGATATTCGGATTGCCACTCATGCCGAGCGGCGCACAGATTATGTAGAAGACCGACACCCCGAGCCAGATGAGTGCCGTCCGGCCGCGATCGAGTTCTTTCCAGAGGTACAGCGCAACGAGTCCGTTCATCAGGGCCAGGCAGATGTAGTATCCGCCCAGGAAACCCCGGATGCTGTGCAGGAACTCGAGTTCTGTCAAATGATGCATCGCGTCAGCCGTCTATGTTCTCGGTCTATCTCTCGCTACGGAACTGGTCTGCTAGAGCGGACCACTGATTCCTCCGTCCTTACGTACACGCCAAAAGTGGATTGCCAGTAACATGGCCGCGGCCAGCGGAATGGCAATACAGTGCAGTACATAAAACCGGTTCAAAGTTTCTTCACCCACAAAGCGCGCACCGAGCAATCCGAAGCGCGCATCGGAGGCGTTCGTAATCATGTCAATCCCGCCCAGCGTCAGGAATTGCGCACCGGGACCCTCGTAACCCAGCACCGGGGTCGCCCGGGCCATGTTCGACCCGACCGTGATCGCCCAGATCGCCAGCTGATCCCAGGGCAGCAGATAACCAGTGAAGGACAACAGCAGTGTCAGCAACAGCAGGACAACGCCAATCACCCAGTTGAACTCACGCGGCGGCTTGTAACTGCCGGTCAGGAAGACTCGGTACATGTGCAGCCAGACCGTAATCACCATTGCATGCGCACCCCAGCGATGCAATTCGCGCAGTATCCCTAGCGAGGTCACGTCTCGAAGCGCCAGGATGTCCGCATAGGCCCACTCCAGAGTGGGTCGGTAATAGAACATCAAGAGCACGCCGGTGATCGTCTCCACCAGGAACAGGAAAAACGTCACTCCGCCCATGCACCAGGTATAGCTGAGGGCAATTCCCTGCTTCTGGACCGACACCGGGTGCAGATGCAAGAAGAAGTTGGTCAGCATCACGACAATCCGGTTACGCCGATCAGTTGGCGCCGGATGCCGGAAGACACTCTTCCAGATCTGCGAGTTTCGAATCATGTCCCCAAGCGATGGCATACTTCTTTAACTCTCTCGTGCTGGGCCTGCTAATGCTTCCGCTGCCTGTTCGTCTGCGACCTACACGCTCACAAACGACGCAGGGTCGCTCCACTGCCCAAGTTCCTCGTTGAATTTGCGACTCTTGTCAATTTCCAACTGGCCATCATCAGCAAGCCGGATTGCATATCGTTCCAATGGCCGTGGCGCCGGACCCTCAAAGTTGATGCCGTCCTTGTAAAAACCACTTCCGTGGCAGGGGCATTTAAACTTTTGCTCACCCTCCAGCCAGTTCGGTGTGCAGCCAAGATGCGTGCAGACCGACTTGAGAGCGTAAATCTGGGCTTCCCCGTCATACTCGAAACGTACCAGCCAAATACCAAACTGGGCCTTGAATTTGGTTGCCACCTGCCCCGGTGCGAACTCATCCGGGAAACCAACCTTGAACATCGTGGGAGGTTCCGTCAGCACGTTGGGGAACATGAAGCGAGCCAGGCCAAGCAGCCATAAGAGGTGAGTTGCGGCCAGCGTTGTGAAACCGATTGCCAGCGACGAGCCAAACAGTGCGCCGCTCAGCATGGCAAAGAACCCGCGACGATTCTCCTGCTCGACAACCGCGCCGGCCGGGGACGCATAGGCAGGCTTGACCGGCATGGGAGGTGCCGCTGGCTTCTTGGCAGCAGCCTGGGGACCCTTTAGCGGTTCGACCGGCTGGCCGGCATCGCGTGCCTGTTCATGAGATAGTGGCCCGGCTCGCTGGCCCTTGCGAGGTGCCAGCACGCTACTAGTGTCGCGGGGCCCGGCAGGTTCGGCAGGTTCGGCCGCCGCCACAGCCGCTGGCTTCTCTTTCGCAGACGCAGCCGCTGGCTTCTTTTTCGCAGGCGTGGCAGCTGGCTTACTCTCCCCCTCCGCTGCACCACCCCGAGCCGCCGCCAACATCTCTTCGACCGACATTCCGTCGGCAGACTTGGCAGCCGGGGCCGCTTTGGCTGGTTCGTCCGCTGGTTCGTCCGCTGGTTCGTCCGCTGGTTCGTCCGCTGGTTCGTCGTCGGCCGCAGCAGGTTCTTCCGCTGCAGCGTCGCCACCACCACGAGCGGCAGCCAGCATCTCCTCGACCGACATTTCAGCAGCTGGCGTGGAGGGAGCTGGGGGTTCGGCGGCGGCCTCCTCGACAGGAGCTGCCTGCTCGACACTCTCTTCGTCCGGCGCAGCGTCGGAATTGTCACCTGAGGCAGCACGAGCTGCGGCCAGTATCTCTTCAATCGAAAGCTCTTGCTCGTCAGCCATCTCGTTTCACCACGCCCACGGTCTGCGACTCACGGAATCACAACCTGGCGGGCGGTTTTCTCACTGCTGCAGTGAGTTCGTGATTTTTTTCACGAACCAGGAATTCCCCTATTTGTAGCCCAGACCATTACCTTGTCAACTCCCCTGTAAAGTCAACGTGGACCTTGCTTTGGCGTCCAGCCATTCAGGCCCGCCACCCCCTCGATTCCGCACGCCCGACCGCCCATAATATGCCCCGGCAGGAGCCCCTGGTTCGGGGCCTAAGTTGAAAGGAGTCAGGCGATGAAAGTCCTCGTGATCGGCAGCGGAGGTCGAGAGCATGCCCTGGCCTGGCGGATCGCCCAGAGCCCCCGCGTGGATCAGGTTTTCGTAGCGCCCGGAAACGCCGGGACGGCCGTTGAGTACGAGAATATCCACCTCCAGGCTGGTGATATCAGCCAGCTGATTCACTGGGTTCACCGCAACGCAATCGATCTCACAGTGGTCGGCCCCGAAGCCCCCCTGGCGGACGGTATCGTCGACGCCTTTGAGAAAAACAAGCTGCGAGTATTTGGCCCCAGTGGCGCTGCCTCCCAGCTGGAAGCCAGCAAGTTGTTCTGTAAACAGGTACTCAGCGGAGCGGATGTGCCGACGGCAACTTATCACACTTTTGCATCAGCCAGCAAAGCTCTGCAGCATATCGAACACCGCTATCCCGATGAAGACGAACAACTGCAACTGGTCGTCAAGGCCAATGGACTGGCTGCCGGCAAGGGTGTCTTTGTCTGCGACAATCGCGACGAGGTGCTACAGGCAATCGAAGAAATCGCCAACGAACGGGCTTTTGGCACCGCCGGTGACCTGTTCCTGCTGGAAGAACGACTGGTCGGCGAAGAAGCCAGTCTGCTGGCCATCACCGACGGCAAGACAATCCTGACCCTGCCTCCTGCTCAGGATCACAAGCCTGCTTATGACGGCGACCTGGGACCCAATACCGGCGGCATGGGAGCCTACTGCCCTGCTCCGTTGGTCGATGCCGCCATGCAGGCATCCATCGAAGAGAAGATACTCGTGCCAACCGTGCACCAGATGCAGCGCTCGGGCCACCCCTTTCGTGGCGTGCTCTACGCCGGCCTGATGATCGGTCCGACCGGTCCCAAGGTGCTGGAATACAATGTCCGTTTTGGCGACCCGGAGTGCCAGCCATTGCTGCTGCGACTGCAGTCAGACCTGGTCGACGTGATCGAAGCGACAATCGACGGCCAGCTGGATCAACTCGAGACGCTACGCTGGGATCCGCGCCCAGCGGTCTGCGTGGTGATGGCCAGCGAGGGCTACCCGGGCAGCTACGAGAAAGGGCATCCGATCGAGGGCCTCGAGGAAGCCAGCCAGCTACCCGATGTGAAGGTTTTCCATGCCGGTACCAGCCTCGTCAACGGACAGGTCGTCAACCAGGGTGGTCGCGTGCTGGGTGTGACCGCACTGGGTGATTCAATCAGCGATGCTCGCAACCGAGCTTACCAGGCAGTCGAAAAAATTCACTGGCAGGGCAGCTGGTACCGCAGCGACATCGGTAACAAGGCGATTGCCCACTCCAGCAGCTGACTGGGCAGCGCTGCCAGGGACAGCCACGAGGGCGGGAGTTGTGGTCATGAACGACCAGCCAGCAGGTGAAGCGAACCAAGAAATCGAACTGGCGACGCCGGTTCAGTTTCTCAAGCACGTCGGGCCGCGGCGTGCCCAGCTGCTGGGTCGCCTCGAGCTGGCGACCGCCCGCGACCTGCTGTTCTGCTTTCCACGCGATTACGAGCAGCTCGGTGAACAACGCGCAATCGACCAGCTGGAAGAAGAGCTGGACGTCACCGTGGTGGGAGAAGTTGCCGAGATCCAGTCGCGGCGGCTGCGGGCAGGTCGGCAACTGTTAATCGTGGTGATCGATGACGGTACCGGACTGGTCCGCTGCCTGTGGTTCAACCAGCCCTTCCTGCGCGATCGCTTTTCCGCCGGACAGCGACTGATGGTCTCGGGCAACTGCCGACTCAAGGATCAGGGCTGGGAGATCAGCCACCCCCGCTTTGCCCAGCTGGCCGAAGACGAGGAGATTCCGGCAGGCAGGATCCTGCCGGTCTACCCACTTACTGAGGGACTCTCCCAGTACCAGCTGCGTCGCATCGTGGCTGACGTTGTCGAGCAGTTGGTGGAGGAGATCCAGGAAGTCTTTCCCGATTCGGTGCTGGCCCAGAAAGAACTGATCGGAATCCAGCAGGCGCTGCGACAAATCCACGCTCCGGATGACCAACAGCTGCTCGATCAGGCACGGCGGCGGTTTATCTACCAGGAATTTCTCTCGCTGCAGCTGGCCCTGGCCCTGCGCCGCTGGAGCCTGCGTGATGGACGACAGGCACCCGCCCTGCCCAGCAGTGAAAAAGTGCACGAACGGATCCTGGCCCGCTTTCCCTTTCAGCTCACCGCCGCCCAACAGCAGGTGATCGCCGAGATCAGCGACGATCTGCAGCATTCGATTCCGATGAATCGGCTGCTGCAAGGAGATGTCGGCAGCGGCAAGACCGTCGTGGCGGAATATGCCATGCTGCTGGCAGTCACGCATGGTCACCAGGCAGCACTCATGGCGCCCACCGAGATCCTCGCGCTGCAGCACATGGAAACGCTGCAGCAGGACCTGGCAGAAAGTCGCGTCCGCATCGGGCTGCTGACCGGTTCACTCAGTGCAGCCGAGCGGAGGGAGACCTTGCAGTCGCTTGCCGACGGCGAGATCGACCTGGTGATCGGTACGCATGCACTGGGCCACGAAGACGTTCGTTTCCAGTCACTGGGACTGGTGGTGATTGATGAACAACACAAGTTTGGTGTCCAGCAGCGGGCGATGCTCAAGAATGCAGGCCAGGCGCCGCACTATCTGGTGATGACCGCCACGCCGATTCCACGCACCATCTCGATGGCACTTTTTGGTGACCTCGACATCTCCCTGCTGGAGACCGGACCGGCTGATCAACAGCCGGTCACAACTCTGCTGGCTGGCCCCGACGAACGAGACTCCTGGTGGGAGAAGTTTCGTCAGCAACTGCTGGCAGGCCGGCAGGGTTACGTGATCACCCCGCTGGTCGACGCCGCCAATGACGAACAGCTGGCTGGCGTTGAACAGACTTTCGAATCGCTGGCCAACGGCGAACTGGAAGCATTCCGTCTGGGACTGGTCCATGGCCGACTGCCGTCCGAACAGAAGCGACGCGTGATGCGCGAATTCGCCGACGGGAGCATCCAGGTGCTGGTGGCGACCAGCGTGGTAGAAGTCGGTATTAACGTACCGAACGCCACAGTCATGACAATCGAGGATGGACAGCAGTTTGGCCTGGCCCAACTGCACCAGCTGCGTGGCCGCATTCGCCGTGGCCAGTATCCGGGCCAGCTCTGCGTGTTTTCTGAGCCGACCACGGATCAGTCACGCCAGCGGCTGGAAGCACTGGCGGCGACGACCGATGGATTTGAATTGGCCGAGGTGGACTTCAAACTGCGTGGCCCGGGGGACCTGTTCAGTACACGCCAGCACGGCCTGCCACCCTTCCGTATCGCCCGGCTGCCGGAAGATTTTCCGCTGCTGGACGAAGCACGCCAGGATGCCCGCCAATTGCTGGATCAGGACCCGGGACTGAGGCAACCAGCTCTGGCCATGCTGCGCGGCCGCGTACTCCATCGCTATGGCAATGTCCTGGACCTCGGCGATGTTGGCTGAGCGGAGCGGATCGACATGGATCGGGCCTGTTTTTTTGAGGCCGGCAGGGCCAGCTAGAGGTACTTCTGGTAGGCGGCCACAGCGAGTTCGTCGCAACGGTCGTTCTCGGGGTGGCCAGAGTGGCCAGCCACGCGGATATATTCAACCCGATGCTGCTGTAGCAGGGCATCGAGTCGTCGCCAGAGGTCCTCGTTCTTGATTGGCACGAGACGGTTCTTTTCCTTCCGCTTCCAGCCATTCATCTTCCATCGCGGCAGCCACTCACTAATCCCCTTGCCGACATACACGCTGTCGGTAAACAGGGTCACGTAACAGGCCTGCCTGAGTGTTGCCAAACCCTGGATCACCGCCTCCAGTTCCATCCGGTTGTTGGTCGTTTCGGCTTCGCCGCCTGAGGTTTCCTTTTCCTTGCCGCTGGGTAGATGGCGCAGCACGTAGGCCCAGCCGCCAGGTCCCGGATTTCCGCTGCAGCCACCATCCGTGAAGAGGTGAATTGTGGCCTCCTGTTGTTCGTCATTCATCTTCCGTTGACTGCTCGTGGCAGCCTCCTTGCCGCACCCTGCCTGGCTCGCCCGCCTGGCTTTCTACTCACCACCAACTTCGCCCAGTAACGCAGGCGAGTCACCGTCGGTATCGACATCCAGCGAAAACGGCTGTTGGGCTCGCGTCAGCTCATCCAGTCGCCGGTTGAGGTCCGATTCAAGCGGTGCTCGCTCAGGAGCCACCCAGGGCAATTGCACGGTGAAGATACTTCCCTTACCCAACTCGCTCTCGAAACCAATATCGCCCCCCAACAGCGTACAGAGCTCCTTGACGATGGAAAGTCCCAGTCCGGTCCCCATGTACTCGCGAGCCAGTGTGTCGGCACTTTCCCCGCTCCCTGCCTGGCGGAATTTCTCGAATACGACCTCGCGATCTTCCTCGGCAATTCCAATCCCCGTGTCGTGGACGGCAAACTCCAGCTGGCCAAGCTTGTTAGCACCCGCGGTCACCACGATGCGGCCACCCTCGGGCGTGAACTTGAGCGCGTTGGAGAGCAGGTTCGTGAGTATCTGCTGGATCTTGGCCTGGTCCTGGTAGAGCGGTTGCGATTCGGCCTCGACTTCGACATTCAGGTCGATGTTCTTTTCGTCGGTCAAGGGGCGAACGATGTCACATTGTGCCTCGACCACGGTCTGCAATGAAAACTCGCTCGGCCTGACATCCATCTTGCCCGCCTCGATCTTCGCCAGGTCAAGGATATCGTTGATCATCTCCAGCAGGAGACGGCCCGAATGCTGGATATTCTCAGTGTATCGCTTGTGCTGACTCGATAATTCCGGGATCCCATGCAGGACCTCGGAAAAACCGATGATGCTATTGAGCGGGGTTCGCAGCTCGTGGCTCATGTTGGCAAGAAAATCATCCTTGACGCGGTTCATCTCATAGAGCCGCATCGTCAGCTGCGCCATCTGGTCCACCTTGGTGTCCAGATCATGGTTGACACTCTGCAGCTCGCCCTGGGTATCGGTCAGGCTGCGAAGCATCTGGTTGAAGGAAAAGGCGAGTTCCTCGAATTCGTCATTGGTCTCGATCACTGCCCGCTGTTCGAGGTCCCCTTCGCCAACCGCGTCGGAGACATCACGCAGGTGCTTGAGCGGCTTGACCACGACAAAACGGATGATCACATAGAGCACCACCATGGCGACAAAGATCGTCAGGATGGCAACGGTGATCAGGATCGCTCGAGCTCGGTTGATCGCCAGGCGAGTCTCGTCGAAGGGAACCACGATCTTGACGACGGTAAAGGGAGCCACATTGCCTTGTACCGAAAGGCCCTCGGAGTAAGCTACCACGCCGGCATCGACAAGTGCCAGATGGCAGGCATAACAGGTCCGGCTCCAGTAGATCGGCTCAAAGTAGTGATACTCGTTCTTGCCAGGCAGCCGACGCTCGGCATAGACCGGCAGCTGTTCCTCCTCGGTCAAGCCCTCCTGCTCCGACTGCAGCTTCATCTGCTTTTTCAAAGCCAGGATAATGTCCGCTTCGGCCGAATCCCTGGTCACTTCCTCAACTTCCAATCTCACCGGCCGCGGATCGTTCTCGAGGACCAGGATGCGTGAATCAAAGTCCTGGTGCTGCTGCAGGTCCGTGCGCAGGTCGCCGGCCAGCTTCTTGTACTCGGGACGACTTTCCCAGTAGTCGATGTGGCTACGCAGCAGGATCATGTCGACCAGGTCGCGACCCTTGCCACGCGTGTTCTTCATGACCAGGTCGACTGCCACACGCTCGACACCCCAGAAGGCGCCGCCGATCAGCAGCCCAAGGCAACAGATGAATAAAACCCGGCACTTTCGCTCCAGGCTGGTTTCACCAAAAACGCGTCTGAGGGGACGATATGCCATGCCATTGTCCAGCTGCCCACAAGCTCGGGTCGATTCCTCGCTGCTATTAGTTTATGAGCTGGAAGGGTGGCAAACTAGGGCAACCGGTGAGTCCTTACTGAGTGGCGGATGGCAGTCGCTCCCGGGAGTCAGCTCCCGTTTTACTGAGCAGACGAAACCGAGGACGACTTACAACAGCGACAGCGGGTCGACATCGATGACCCATTGAATCGTGTCTGGGCCAGGCAGCTGCTGAATCAGCTGTTTCAGCGGTTCGGACAGCTGCGACAACTCGTCGGTCACCAGCAACAGATGGAAGCGGTACTTTTCACGGACCCGCGTGATCGGAGCGGGTGCGGGACCGAGCACCCGGTAGCTGACGTTGTCAGCTACCAGCGTGGCCAGCTCATCCACCAGCCGCTGGGCAAAAGCGGCCGTCGCATCTTCGACGTCGCCGCGCACGATCAGTCGAATCAGCGAGCTGTAGGGTGGATAGCCGAACTTTTCTCGCAGCGGCAGCTCCTGGCGAGCAAAATCCTCAAACTGGTGGCCGGCAGCAGCCTGGATGGCCGGATGGTCGGGGCTGTAGGTCTGCACCAGCACCCGCCCACCCCGCTCACTTCGCCCCGTCCGCCCTGCCACCTGGGTAACGAGCTGAAAGGTGCGTTCGGCCGCCCGGAAGTCCGGGAAGTGGAGTGCGGTGTCAGCGTTGACGACGCCGACCAGCGTGACGTCGGGAAAATCGAGTCCCTTGGCGATCATCTGTGTCCCCACCAGGATCTGTACTTCGCCATCGCGAAATCGCTGCAGCGCCTTCTCATGGCTTCCCGGACCGCGCATCGTGTCGCTGTCCATCCGCAAGCAGACGCTGCCGCGAAAGCGTGCATTGACTTCTGCTTCCAGCCGCTGGGTCCCCAGCCCTGCAAAGCGAATCTCCTGACTGCGACACTCCGGGCATGCGGTGGGAACCCGGGCCTCGTAATCACAGTAATGGCAGAGCACCCGTTCTGCCTTGCCACCCACTTGCTGGCGATGGTGGGTGACAGCCACGTCGCACTGTGGACAGCGAACCACGTGGCCACAAGCGGGACACTGGATGCTGGTCGAGAAACCCCGGCGATTCAACAACAGGATCACCTGGCCATTCTGGTCGAGAGCCTGCCGCATGGCCTGTTCGAGAACCCTGCTGATCGCTCCCTTGGAACGACTTCGCCGCTCGTGACAGAGATCGATGGTGGCAACTTCAGGCAATGGTCGACCGAGCACGCGCTTGGGCAGGCGAACCAGCTGGAACTCGCCGCTGATCGCTCGCTGCCAACTTTCCAGGGCGGGAGTTGCCGAGCCGAGCACGAGCGGAATCCCTTCCAGCCTGGCCCGCTCGATGGCCACATCACGGGCGTGGTAGCGTGGCGTCGTCTCCTGCTTGAAGGAGGGTTCATGTTCCTCGTCCAGCACAATCAGACCCAGCTGGGGTGTGGGAGCAAAGATGGCGCTGCGTGGTCCCACCACGACCTGAACCTGGCCGTCCGCGATTCTCTGCCAGTGCCAGTGGCGCTCGGCGTCGCTGAGTTGACTGTGCAGCACGGCGACCTGGTCAAAGCGAGCCCGGAAACGCTGCCGGGTTTGCGGCGTCAGGCTGATTTCCGGAACCAGCACGATCGCCTGTCGGCCGCTGCGTACCACATCCTCGACCGCCTGCATGTAGACCTCGGTCTTGCCGCTGCCAGTCACGCCATAGGCCAGGATGGTCTGCTGCTGGCCGCTGCGGCAGGCAGCCAGCACGGCTGCCAGGGCCGGTTCTTGATCCTCGTTCAATTCCAACGGCTGCTCACGCTCGGTCGCCTGCTCATCCAGCTCCTCACGATGTAACCGCTGCTTGCTGGCCACCAGCAGTCCCTTACCCGCCAGGCTCTTGAGCGGTGCCTGGGTGCAGCCAGCCAGGCTGGCCAGCCGATTCGCTTCGATCGGGCCATCATCAGCCTGCAGTACTTCCATCACCCGCTTCTGCTTGGCGGGCAAGCGTAAATCGCTCAGCTCCGCTGGGAGATCAGCAGCCACCTGGTAAAAAGCGACCAGTCGAGTCCCGGCCAGCGAACGAACACCGGCCGGCACCACCGCCTCCAGTACCTGCCCCCAGTTGGCTATATAGTAGTTCGCCATCCAGCGAGTCAGCTTCAGCATGTTCTCACTCAACAACGGCCGCTGATCGACCGTCTCGAGAATCTCCTTGAGTTGCCAGGGGACGTCACTGGGCCGCGGACCAACTGCCACGCAATAACCGACAATCTGCCGATTGGATTTGCCCAGCGGCACGCGCACCCGCTGTCCCGGTGTCACCTGCGGCTGCAGGTCGGTGGGAATCACGTAATCGAAGGGTCCGCCCGGCGGCTCCGCAAAAACGACTGTCGCTACCAGCCGATCGTCGTCCGCTGGCGCAGGCTCGACTGGATCGACTGGATCGTCCGCGAACATCTGTTGTTGAAACTGACTCATAGTCACCAGCTCCCAGGTAACTCGCCCACTGCCCTACCGTGTGACGTGTGGTGAAGCGAGCTCGGGATCGTTACGATAGCAATCGCCGGGGGCTGCTGACAAGCAACCGAGTGATTGTCTTGTCCTGCTCGACCCTCGCTCCCATCTTGTGAATCTGTAAAACCATGCGACTTGGTATCCTCGGCGGTTCGTTTGACCCCCTCCATTACGGCCATCTCTTGCTGGCAGAAGTCTGCCGTGAAGAGGCCCGGCTGGACGAAGTCTGGTTGATGCCGACCGCCACCTCGCCGCACAAACCAGCCGGCAGTTCTGCCTCGGCAGAGCAGCGAATGGAGATGGTCCAGCTGGCGATCGCCGGTCACCCCCAGCTGGTCGCCAGCCGGCTGGAGATCGACCGAGGAGGTACCAGTTATACCGTAGAGACGCTCGGCCAGGTCGCTGCCGAGATGCAAGACGCAGAGCTGTTCCTGCTGATGGGTGCCGACACGCTGCACGATCTACCCAGCTGGCGCGAGCCGGCACGGATCTGCCAACTGGCAACTCTCCTGGTGACACAGCGGCAGGGCAGCCAGGATCCGCGGTTTGATCTGCTCGAGGAAATCGTCTCGGCTGACCGGCTGGCAACCATCAGGCAGTCGGCGATCACGCTGCCCCAGCTGGAAATCTCCAGCAGTGAGCTGCGCAGGCGGGCTGCCAGCGGCCAAAGCCTGCGTTATCGAACTCCGCGCGCAGTGGAAGAATATATCCACAACGCCGGGATCTACCGCGAGACAGAGTAAACCTGGTCAGACGACCTGACCGATTCCCCAGAGTTTACTGAGTGGGGGAGGAAGAGAGACCAGGTGAACCACGGGGTCCTGGCAGAGTACTTCCGTTAATTGGTCCAGCTGTTCTGCGGCATTCAGTGCCAGGTCAAGGAAAATCCACTTCCTGCCGGCAAACTCGCAACCGCCGCTATTTACGCCGCCTAACCACTCCTGGCGGACCTGATACCCCATCTGCTCGGCAACTTTGGTTGCCTGGGCAAGTAATTCCACGCTATTCATTCCTGCCTACTTCCAGCAAACTTCACTTGTCGTTTTTCACTTTCCTGATTGGCCAGATTATAGCCCGATGCACTTGAGTTCCCAAGCCCGGTTCACCGATACATAAATCACACGTAAACCCTTTATTGGCAATGTGTTAAGAGAATCCCGTCGGGCAAGACAGACGAATCAGGCACGCCGCGGTAAGTGAGTGAAGATATTCAGTTTGGCGACGGCGTAGCGGTCAACAGGATTTGGCAGAATGGTCGAAAACTCAAAACCAGCTGATTTTCAGCCCCGCCCGCAGGAGCTTTCCCAGCAGGTGGTCGACTTGCAGCAACAGCTCATCGACTTGCAGCAGCAGCTGGTCGACGCACAAAAGCTGACCGCACTGGGTGAACTTGTCAGCACCACGACGCACGAGTTTAACAACGTGCTGATGACGATCATGAATTACGCCAAGATGGGTCTGCGTCACGACGATAAGCCGACGCGTGACAAGGCGCTGGGCAAGATCCTGGCCGCCAGTGAACGGGCCGCACAGATTACCAACGCGGTGCTGGGGATGGCTCGTAACCGATCCGACGAAATGCTGCCAACCAATCTGCAAAAGATCATCGAGGAATCGCTGGTCCTGCTGGAGCGGGAAATGAGCAAGTATCGGATCCACATCGAAAAAGACTTTGCCGAAGTTCCCGAGGCGATTGCCAACGGCAACCAGATTCAGCAAGTCCTCTTGAACCTGCTGATCAACGCTCGGCAGGCGATGCCGGAGGGTGGCTCAATTCGACTCGCATTGCAACACAACGAGAGCCAGGGGATGGTCGTGATGGTACTGCGTGACAACGGCTGTGGCATACCGCAGGACAAGCTGCCACGAATCTTCGATCGCTTTTACAGCAGCAAGCAGGGGCCGGACGAAAGCGGCAAGGGTGGCACCGGGCTGGGGCTCTCGGCCTGTCGCAACATTATCGAGGCTCACCGCGGACGAATTCGCGTGGAAAGCAGCGTCGGCAAGGGAACGCAATTTACCATCATGCTGCCGATCGCCGAGAAAAAACCGCTGGCTGCCTAAGCCCCAGCAGATTACGGTTCCGTCAGCGGCCGAGGAGCCACTGGAGCTGCCAGACGCTGTTGCAGCCGGGCCAGGATCGCCTGTTCCAGGGGTCTGTTTCTGCCAGCCGGAATCCAGCCCAGCGTTGTTGGCCGATCGTCTTCACGGCGATCCCGCCGTGTCAGCGTGCCATCGTGTCGCAAGGTCGCTCCACCCACTGTGGCAAACTCGGGACGGTCCAGGTCCTCCAGCTCTCGCTGCACAACAACTTCCAGCTGGTAACCATCGGGGACAGGGCGAACACGCAATTCAGCTCGCTCCCGGATCGACTGGTAGGTCGCCTGGCGACGTTCCTCGCCAGGCAGCGAATCGTCGCGCCATGGTTCCAGCATCGTGGCCGCTGGCTGGGGGACGGTCTCGATCAGGCCATCGGTGAGGCTGTTGCCAACCAGCTGAACCCGCTGCTCGCGTGAGATCCGGAAAAAATCATCGACCGTATCGACCAGTTCATTCCAGAGCAGTTCTCGATCGTCGACACGCAGCAACAGTGGATTGGGGAACTGCGGTTGCTGCGAGTCCAATCCGACCTGCTGGTCAACTCCATCCACCCGCTCACCGACCCATTGCCAGACACCGCTGGCCAGACAGCCGCTGAACATCAGCACGGGCAGACCGAGTGCGAGGCGTGAGAAGAACCGCGCGGACATGCTCTTGTCCTCCCTGATTGAATTCTTCGGCTAATACCGTGGCAGCCAAAAAAACAGGGCGGTAGTGTGCCAAAACAGCTTTGCGGCAACAAGGCCAAGTCGCCCGGTGCTGATCGGAACATATTGGATGTTGCGGGGTAAGAATACATACAATCCGGTGGAACTTGAGCAACCAGGTCGGCGTCTACTATCAGTAGCGGGGATCAGGCAGTAGCAGGGATCAGGTATCGCGGTCCCCCGGCAACAGTGGCCGTAATGGAAAACAGGAGAAGACCATGATTCAAAACAGCACCAATTGCTCACACCGATGCGGCCTGCCGAGGCCTCGCCTGAGCCTGCTCGTTCTGATCCTGGGGCTGCTCGCCACCCCGCTGGCTGCCTTTGCCCAGGGTGTCCTGATCGACATCGACCCCAACCGGCATTACCGGCTACCGCGGCCGATCATCATTCCCCAGCCACCTTCGCCGCCGCCGGTCTCCTACCGCATCAAGCAACTGGAGTTCAACGCCACGCTGACCGACCAGGTTGCACGCGTGCAAGTCTCCCAGACATTCGTCAACACCAGCCAGCGAACGATGGAAGTCTGCTTCATGTTCCCGCTGCCTTATGACGGAGCGATCGATCGACTGACGCTGATGGTCGATGGCAAGGAATATGCTGCCAAGCTGCTCTCGCGCGACGAGGCTCGCTCAATTTACGAGGGCTACATCCGCCGCAACAGGGATCCCGCCCTGCTCGAGTGGATGGGAACCGGGATGTTCAAAACCAGCGTGTTTCCCGTCCCCCCCGGAGCTGAACGAACTGTCTCGCTGCGTTACAGCCAGCTCTGTCGACGGATGGGAGGATTGACAGAGATCTTCTTGCCGTTGAGTAACGCCCGCTACACATCCAAGCCAGTTGAGAAACTCTCGATTCGAGTAGCGATCCAAAGCAAGGACGGGATCCAGAATCTCTACAGCCCCAGCCACGATGTCCAGATCGAGCGTTCCGGCAACAAGCAGGCTGTCGTCAAGTACACCAGGTCCAATGTCATTCCCGGCCACGACTTTCGACTGCTGTTCGATGTCGGCGACCAGGCTGTGGGAGCCAACCTGCTCTCCTATCGCCCGATTAACAATGAGGACGGCTACTACATGCTGCTGGTCAGTCCCGAAATCAAGGCGGAAGCGGACGAACAGATTCGCAAGAACGTGGTCTTCGTGGTGGACCGCTCGGGCAGTATGAACGGCAAGAAGATTGAACAGGCCAAGGGCGCCCTGCGATTCGTCTTGAACAACCTCAACAAGGGGGACCTGTTCAATGTGATCGCCTACGACACCGAGGTGGAGAGTTTCCAGCCGGAGATGCAGAAGTACAGCGAGTCAACTCGCAAGCAGTCGCTCGGTTTCGTGGAGGGAATCTTTGCTGGCGGCAGTACGAATATCGACGCTGCCCTGACCACCGCCCTGAAGATGTTGACCGATGACCAGGCCCCCAGCTATGTGATCTTCCTCACGGATGGCCTGCCAACTGCCGGCGAAACAAGTGCCAACAAGATCATCGCCAACGCCGTCAGGCACAACGCAGTCCGCGCTCGGATCTTCAATTTCGGCGTCGGCTATGACGTCAATAGCCGCTTGCTCGATAAACTGGCTCGAGAATGTTATGGGCAGAGCCAGTACGTGCGGCCCAATGAAGATATTGAGGACAAGGTAAGTCGGCTCTACGAGCGCATCGGTGCGCCAGCCATGACCGATGTCGCTATCGAGTTCGAGCTTGACGGCGTCAAGGTGGAAGACGGGGCGGTGACCAACCGCAGCTATCCCAAGGATGCCTACGACCTGTTCACCGGGGATCAACTGGTACTGGTCGGCCGCTACAAACATCCTGGTACCGCCCGCGTGACTGTGTCGGGTAACGTCGATGGCAATCGCCAGCGGTTTCGTTTTGCTGGGGATCTGGTGAAAGATTCCAGCGACAGCTCGCTGGCATTCGTCGAGCGTCTCTGGGCCATGCGTCGGATTGGTGAGATTATCGACAAGATCGACCTCGAGGGGCGTAACGCGGAACTGATCGATGAGTTGGTTGCGCTCTCCAAACGACATGGCATTCTCACGCCTTATACCTCCTTCCTGGCAGACGATACCGGTCAGCCAACCGATACCGCCAGTCTCAGAAAGCGGGCAGGAGACGCACTGGAAAGTCTGGACGCTGTCGACGGACGACTGGGATTGTCCCAACGACAGGCAAAGGCCAGCTTCCAGCGAGCCAACAATGCGAACCAGTTCGGCGGCGGTGGCTTAGGCGGCGGCGGTGCCAGGGTGCTGGACCTCAAGTCCGATAAGCAGGTTGTGCTCAACACCGTCCATTCGGTGGCCGGCAAAACCTTCTTCCGCCGAGATGAAACCTGGGAAGACTCGACCATTACCGAGGAACAACGAAAGACGGCGATCAAGGTGACTCGCTTCAGTGACGAGTACTTCAAGCTGGCTCGCGAACTCGGTAAGGATGCTTCTCGCTACCTGGCCGTGGAAGGCAAGCTGCTGGTCGTCATCATGGGCCAGGCCTACAAAGTAGAATGATGACCCGCAGGGACCACCGAACTCGCTAGCTGCCCGCGCCGGTGCGGCAGCGGAAAATGTCGAACTGGTCGCGAAACTCGTCGCTGGACGAGTGGATATGGTCCGACTCGGTTAGGAATCGAAGCTGCGGGTCATGCTGGACTCCATGCGACTCCAGAATCTCTTCAAACTGCTGCGGGGATTCCCCGTAAATGAATAGCAGCTTGTGCTCATCGAACTGCACTTCCAGCTTGGCCGCTGGATTTAAGACGGCAATGCCGCTGCAGCCATCATGTGTCAGCAGTTCCTCGTAGTCCCAGAGCGTGCTCTTGAGGACCGGCAAGTCGATATGGTCACGGTACATGTCGGCATGTTCACCGGCATCGCTGAGATGGCTGGTTTCCAGCACCATGTCGACGAGTGGACCGAGCGGATCGAGCAGGTCCATGAACAAGTCAAAGACGAATTCGGCAGAAGCTGCAGCGATCAACAGCGGAACTTCAACGTCGGTCTTCTGATCGGTGTAGGTGTCGCGACGGTAGCCTTGCTGAGGAACAACGTCGAGCTGGTAGGAGGGCCGAATTGCCTCGGTCAAGCGGAAATCACCGTAATAGTCCACCTGTAAATGCGACTCCACCTCGCCCTCTGTCGGACCATGGTTGTCGCCGCCAGGGCCTTCCAGCGAATGGCTCTCGAGTGGTCCGTTATAGATTCGTTTCAGAAAGCTCATGGTGTCGTCCCCAACGGGGCCCTCGCACTTCAATTCAAATTGGTTTTCACTGGATCGGCTCGTCCAATCAGGCAAGATTAGGTCGCCGCTGAGGAGAAGCAAAACGCTGCGCGAGAATCCCGCCCGCAACGCGGCAGATGCTGACCGTACAACCGTTACAGGTGGCCAGTCCGCTGCTGCCAGGCCTCGATAAAGGGCTCTGCGAAAGCCAGCAGGGGGTCGATGGTCTGCGACTGGATCTGGTGCGGGGGCTTCCAGTCAAACCACCGGTAACCGATATGCTCGGTCAGTTGCAGCGGCACGGGGTGGCGTAACCAGGCCAGGAAGACCAACAGCGTCTTGCGAGCCTGCTGGTCAGGCTGCTGACGCAGCGGCACAAGGTACTGATGTTGAAACTCAAAACCCGGCTGCTGCTCGATATCCGCTGCCGCCAGTCCGGTCTCTTCCGCCAGTTCACGCAGCGCACACTGGATCGTCGTTTCGCCTACATCCAGATGGCCCTTGGGTAGATCCCAGCGCTCGGGGTGCTGCATCAACAGGAAGGAGAGCGTCGGTTCGGAACGCATCAGCAGGAAGCCGCAGGACATCAACTGGCGCATTGTCAGGTCCCCTGCCCTTGTCGGCCCCTGGCGGTAGGTTATCGCGGCAGTCGGAAGCGGCCGATGAACAACTGGCTGGTATTGTCCTCGGAACGCGTGCTTGTCCACATCAGCTTGCGACCATCGGGCGAAAAGACTGGCAGTACATCGGCGGCGCCGCTGTCGGTCACCCGGACTGGTTCGCTGCCTCGAAACTCACCATCCTTGACCTCGTACTTCATCAGCCAGAGGTCATAGTTGGGCCGTGCCTTGGGATTGGAGTGATCCGCGCCTGCCCAGATGATATAGGGCCGAGTGGGATGCCAGTATGGACCCCAGTTAACACCGGTTGTGTCGGTCAGCGGCACCTCTTTCTTGCCCTCGATATCGATCACATAGATCTGCAGGAATTCCTTCTCCTTGCGGTCGCTGCGAAATACCACCCACTTGCCATCGGGTGAGATAAAGGGGCCGCCGTCGTAACCTTCGGCATTGGTCAGCTGGCGCACGCCGCTGCCATCCGCATTCATCACATAGAGGTCGGGATCGCCGTCGCGGGTGCTGCAGAAAGCAATCATCTTGCCGTCAGCCGAGTAAGCTCCCTCGGCATCGTAGCCCAGTTCGCTGGTCAGCCGCTGCAGTGCCTTGCCATTCAGGTCAGTCTCGAAGAGGTCCATATTGGGATCGAAGGGCCAGCTGTAGCGGCGCCGGCGACCGGTCTTGCGGTCCTCGGCCTGTTGATCCAGTTCCTTTTTCTCAGTCGCTGCCAGCTCGGGATCAAGGTGGCTGGAGGCGAACAGGATCCGTTTTCCGTCAGGCGAAAAGTAGCTGCAGGTCGTACGGCCGCGGCCGGTACTGATTCGCCGGGGCCGGCCGCCGGAAAGCGGCTGCGTGTAGATCTGGTAGAAGGGATAATCGCTGGTCACTGCCTGGTAGATAATGGTCTTGCCATCGGGGGAGAAGTAACCCTCACCTGCCTTAACAAAGCCAGATGTGACCTGGCGGACGTTGCGAAGGAACTGACCCTCGATCGAGACTTCCTTTTCCTCGGCAGGCAGGCTAGCCGGCAGGCAGCAGATCAGCAGGACGCTCAGCAGACTTTTCGTGCGGTGAATCATGGTCTCCTCGGGCCCCCTTCTGGGGCAGATTGCAATATGGATCGTGAACCAGCTTCTCTGTCCGTCATTTGTACTTACAATGACCGTCGGTCGACAAGCAGGTCCCGCCGCGGCCACCAGAACCGACGGATCAGGTTGCATGAAAATATACACCAGGACAGGAGACGGGGGTGAAACCGGGCTGTTCGCCGGCCCCCGGGTCTGGAAAGACGATCCTCGCATCGAAGCCTACGGCACGGTCGATGAACTGAACGCCGTACTGGGGTTTGCTCGCAGCGTGGGATTGGCAGAAGATCTCGATACCCTGCTGATGCGACTGCAGAACGAGTTGTTCGCCGCCGGTGCCGAACTGGCCACGCCCGACCCAGCCAGTCATGGGACCAGCATGTTGACCGACAGCCACGTGACCGCACTGGAAGAGGCGATCGATCATTACGAGCAGCAGTTGCCTGAGTTGAAACAGTTCATCGTGCCGGGCGGCAGCCAGGCAGCTGCCCTGATGCACCTGGCCCGCACGATCTGTCGCCGGGCCGAGCGGGCGCTGGTCACGCTGCAGCGCCAAAGCGAGCAGCTGATCTCTGCCAACCTGATGAATTACTTCAATCGACTCAGCGACCTGCTGTTCGTGCTGGGACGGGTCGCCAACCAGCTGGACGGTCACAGCGAGACTGCCTGGGTGCCGCCAGCGACGCCGACGGAGTGATTGCCGGGGAGTTTACTTTCCCAACGGGAATCGATAACCTCTAGCTGGATTGGCTGACTGCTGAGATCCTGCAATGATCACACTAGGCAGGCCAGTTTGACTGGATGACGCGTAGCGATGGGCGATTCCACTGGTCTTCACCAGCCGCCCATCCCACCAGGCGGTACGCCGTTTTCCGTGTCCCGTGGCACCGATGACGTGTTCTCATTACCGCTCTCTGATAGCAAGGACATTGACCATGCGATCGTGCAAGGTACTCGCTCTGCTGGCAGTCTCTGGCCTTTTCCTAGCTATCGGAAGTTCCCCCCTGCCGGCTCAAGAAGCCAAACCGGCCAATCAAAGTATCGATAGTACCAGCAGCGGGACGGTCGCAGAGTCAGTTGACCCGGGAGCTTACATCGACACGGGTGACAACGCCTGGATATTGATGAGTGCCGCGCTGGTACTGTTCATGACCGCTCCAGGCCTGGCCATGTTCTATGGCGGGCTGGTCCGCCGCAAGAACATCCTCAGCATCCTCGCACAGTGCATCTTCATGATGGGTGTGATGTCGATCGTCTGGGTGCTGTGGGGATATTCACTCGCTTTTGGAGGCGATGGCGGCAGCAGCGGCCTGGCCGCCTGGATTGGCAATTGCGATTTCGTATTCCTCCGGGATGTGCAGATGTACTGGTCCGCAGGAGCCAATGTCAGCCAGCAGGTGATCCCGGCTGAGGGCAGTATTCCACGACTCACGCACATGCTCTTCCAGGGCATGTTCTTCATCATCACGCCGGCCTTGATTTGCGGGGCGTTTGCTGAGCGAATGAAGTTCAGCACGATGGTAGTTTTCATGATCCTCTGGGGCACCCTGGTTTACTGCCCCTTGTGTCACATGTTCTGGGACAGCGGATTGACATCCAGCTGGGGCGCCCAGGACTTTGCCGGCGGCGCGGTTGTTCACATCAGCTGTGGCTGTGCGGCCCTCGTCTGTGCCTTCGTGATTGGCCGGCGGCTGGGATTTGGTACAGACCCGATGCCACCACACAACCTGACTTACACAGCGATTGGTACAGCCATGCTCTGGTTCGGCTGGTTTGGCTTTAACGCCGGCAGTGCACTGGCTGCCAATGGCCTGGCCTCCAGCGCCTTTGCTGCCACCCATCTATCCGCTGCGGCTGGCACGCTCACCTGGCCAGCGATTGAATGGATCAAACGGGGCAAGCCAAGCGTGCTGGGCGCCTGCTCCGGTTGCATCGCCGGACTCGCCTGCATTACACCCGCGGCCGGATTCGTTTCGCCAATGTCGGGAATCCTGATTGGCATCCTGGCTGGCACAATTTGCTATTTCGCCAGTACCAGCCTGAAGGAACACTTCGGATACGACGATACACTGGATGTCTTTGGCATCCATGGAGTGGGCGGCATACTGGGGATGCTGCTGACTGGGGTTTTTGCCAGCCGGGCTGTCAACAACCTCTACAACGGTGACCCCGTGGGGCTGATCGAGGGAGGCGGCAGCGGCCTGCTGGGAATCCAGTTGCTGGCTGTTCTGCTGACGATCGTGTTAACAGTCGCAATGACGTATATTCTGCTCTGGATCCTGGGCCGAACGATGGGCTTGCGAGTCAGCCAGGATGAGGAAATGGAAGGGCTCGACTTGAGCCTGCATGGTGAAGAAGGTTACATCAATATTCCCTGATAAACGGACCCAGCGGTTCGTGGTTATTGCTGAGGAGCACAGGCATGAAGAAAGTTGAAGCGGTAATTCGTCACTTCAAGCTTGAAGACGTGAAAAACGCTCTGGCCGAACAGGGGATCCAGGGGATGACAGCGGTCGAGGTACGCGGTTTCGGACGCCAGAAAGGGCACTCGGAGACCTATCGCGGTACCGAGTACGCTGTCGATTTTGTTCCCAAGGTGAAGCTGGAGATTGCCTGCAGTGACGATGACTTGCAGCAGGTCATCGATACGATTCTGAAGACGGCCCAGACCGGCCAGATTGGTGACGGCAAGGTGTTTGTTTCGGACCTGGCCGATGCCATCCGTATTCGAACTGGTGAGATGGGCAACGACGCCCTCTAGTTCGAGGCCTGCGGTCGCTGGTGGAGCTCGAACGCAGCGAGGTGCTGGCAACACGCAGCGCGGTTGCCTGCTGCCACCAGGCCATCCGACAGACCGGCTTTCAGCTTCCCTGACACGATACGTGTTCGCGCATGTCACAAACCCCCAGCTTCCACCCTGCAGTCCTGGCGGCCCGTGAAAAGCTGGCCAGCGGACACCAGCGCATGCAGGCCCAGCACGAGCGTGGCTCGCCAGGCATCCAGGTCTGTGCCGGACTGACCGCACTGGTCGACGAGGTCCTTCTTGATCTCTACCGGGCCGCGCTCGATGAGCTGCCGACTGACAGCCAGCTCGCCTCCCAGGTCGTACTGGTCGCCCACGGTGGATACGGGCGGCGGCGGATGGCCCCCTTTTCCGACGTCGACCTGATGTTGCTGTGTGAGCCGCTGATCCGAGACCAGCTGGCTCCGCTGGCCCAGCTGTTGACCCAGTTTGTTTTTGATGCCGGGCTGCAACTCGGTCTCGCCACGCGGACGGCACGGGAGGCCTGGGAGCTGGCCGGGCGGGATGTCGAGGTCCTCACGTCGCTGGCCGAGTCACGTTTTCTGGTCGGTTCAGAAGCACTTTTCCAACGCTACCTGGAAGGCCTGCGGCGCCGTACGCTGCGCCGCAGCCGATCACTGGTAGCCTCCATCAGCCAGGCTCGCAAGGAAGAGCGGGCCGGCTGGGGCGACACCGTCTACCTGCTGCGCCCCAACGTGAAACGTTCCCGCGGGACCCTGCGGGACATTCAACTGATCCGCTGGGTCGGCTTCACTCTCTACGGTCAACCCTCGCCGGAACAACTGATGCGGCAGGGCCGGCTGTCGACCGAAGACTGCCGCCAGCTGCGCGAGGCGCTGGAATTCCTGCTCCGGCTCCGCAACGAGATGCACTTTCACGCCAACCGCGCCCAGGACGAACTGGACCTGGCTGAGCAAGTTCGGATTGCGGAGAAGTTCGGCTACGAGGGAGATGAAAACCTGTTCCCGATGGAGCAGTTCATGCGGCAGTACTTTGAGCACACCAGCCAGGTCCGATACATCGGCACCCACTTCCTGGCCGCCGTTGGCAACCGTAACCGTCTGGGACGCATCCTGGGTCCCATCCTGCGGCGAAAAATTGGCGACGGTCTCTGGCTCAGTCCCCTGCAGATCGGCGCCAATGCTGCCGATCTGCCAGCCATCTGCCAGGATCCGGCGCGGATCATGCAATTGCTGGAAACAGCGAACCGGCTGAATCGCCGTATCGACCATGTCACCTGGCAGACCATCCGCCAGTCGCTGCCGGCCGCGCCGGCAAGCTCACTGGCACCGGAAACCGCTGCCCGCTTCATGGACCTGCTGTCCCGCGGTGCCCAGCTCGGCACAATCCTGCGCCACCTGCACGAGCTGCGCGTGCTGGAACGTATCCTGCCACCGATGACGCATGCCCGCTGCCTGCTGCAATTCAATGAGTATCACAAGTACACGGTCGACGAACATACGATCCGGGCTGTGGAAGTTGCTGCCAGCTTCAGCAAGCACCCGGGACCGGTGGGTGAAGCGTATCGCGGCTTCAAGCAAAAACGGTTGCTGCACCTGGCCCTGCTGATGCACGACCTGGGCAAGGGTTACAAGGAAGATCACAGCGAGGTGGGACGACGACTGGCACGGGAAACCGCCGAGACGTTACCGCTCAATGACTGGGAAAAGGAAACCCTCGAATTCCTCGTGCACAAGCACCTCGTGATGTCCCATACCGCCTTCCGCCAGAACGTCAATGACCCCGACACGATCGTTCGCTTTGCCGCCGAAGTCGGTTCGACCGATCTGCTCCAGGCGCTCTATATCCTCACCTGCGCCGACCTGGCAGCGGTCGGCCCGGGCGTCTTGAATGCCTGGAAGGAAGAACTGCTGGCCGACCTCTACCGGCGCACGCGCCGGCAGCTGACAGGCGATCGCGGCAGCTACCAGTCGGGCGAGTGGGCCCACAAGCGGCGGACAGCGATCCGGGAACTGGCCACCAAGCAGGGCTGCCTGGCTGACATCGATGAAATGCTGGATTCAGTTCCCAATGACCTGCTGGCCAGCCAGGCTGCAGCAGACCTGCTCAGCGACCTGCTCGAATTGCGGCAGGCGCCCCCCCACGGTATTGCCATCTGGTCGCGACTCGTCCCCCAGCGGAACGTTGTCCAGTACATCGTGGGCTCGACAGAGCAGAACATGGCGGGCATTTTTCACCGGCTGACAGGCGCCTTGAGCAGCCAGCGAAACAGCATCATGGGCGCCGAGATTCACCGCCTGGCAGATTCCCTCGTGCTCGACCGCTTCTTCGTCGAGGACGGGGATTTCCCCGACGGTACTCCCAGCATCGAGCGGCGGCAGCAGGTCGAACAGGCAATGCTGGATGTAGTCGAGAACCGTGATCAACCGGTTCCGGCCATTCGACCGACCTGGCAACCGAGTCTTGGTCCCCGCGCCAAAGACTTCAATCCACTCCCCACGCGAGTCTCGATCGATAACGAAACATCCAGTGACTTTTCGATCCTGACCGTCTTCGCCTACGACCGCATGGGCCTGCTGCATGAAATCACGCGGACCCTCTATCGTTTGGAACTGGAAGTCCGCGTGGCCAGAATTGCCACCTACCTCGACCAGGTCGTGGATGTCTTTTATGTTACCGATCGAGCTGGTCTGAAAGTCGAGGATGCTGAGCAGGTCAAGTTGATTCGGCGATCGGTTCAAGATGCAATCGACGAAAACGAGAGCAGCGACGGATGATTCGCCCCCGAGAGGCTACTATAATCGGAACACCTGTCGGCACACTGCCTGACAGCAGGAGCACTTTTTCCCCGCACCAGGAGATCCCCATCATGTTGCGTTTCCCACGGCCATCCAGCTGGATCCTGACCATCACAGCCCTGCTGACTGCCGCCAGCAGCCTCCACGCCCAGGATGAACCCAAGCAGGCACCGGATGAATTCCGAGTCAAGCTGGAGACCTCGGCCGGTGACGTGATGATCGAAGTGCACCGCAAGTACGCGCCGCTGGGAGTCGATCAGTTTCACAAGGCAATCCAGCAGGGCTTTTATGATGAGTGTCGCTTCTTCCGTGTCGTGGAGGGCTTTGTCGTCCAGTTCGGTATCAACGGCGACCCCAAGGTGCAAACCAAGTGGCGGGAATCGCCGATCAAGGATGACCCGGTCAAGGCCAGCAATGTGCGAGGATCGATCTGCTTTGCCACGGCTGGCAAGAACACACGGACAACCCAGCTGTTTATCAACGTCGGGAACAACAGTCGCCTGGATCGACTCGGCTTCGCCCCCTTCGGCAAGGTCACGATGGGCATGGATGTGGTGGATAAGCTGACTGACAAGTACGGCGAGCGTCCCCAGCAAGGCCAGATTCAGGACAAGGGGAATGAATATCTCAAGGCCGAATTCCCCGACCTGGACTACATCAAGAAAGCAACCGTACTCAAAGCCGACGAGGATAGTGATCAGTAACCAGTGACCAGCAGTCAGTGGTTATCGCGGACCGGCCGCCTTGCCTTCGACCCGCGGATCATGCGAGCCGTGGAATAGCTGTCTGACGGGGTCCCAGATTATCACCTGGCTGACACCCACCGAGCGGATGCGCTGGACCATATGGCCGCGCTGCTGCAAACCGCTGATCAACTCGTCAGACGTGTTCGCTTCCACCAGCAGCCGGTCAGGCTGCCACTGGTGATGGAACCTGGAGAAAGCGAGTAGTTCATCGACCGACATCTTCAGGTCGATCCGGCAGATCACCCCAAGCAACGACTGGGTGATGATCTTGGGACCGCCTGCAGCGCCGATCGTCATCAGCGGCTGACCGCGACGCAACACAATCGTCGGACTCATGCTTGAGAGCGGCCGTTTGCCGGCAGCCACGCTGTTGGCCTCGGCTCCCAGCAGGCCGAATGCATTTGGAGTCCCGGGCGCGATGGAAAAATCATCCATCTCGTTGTTCATCACCACGCCGGTGCCGGGAATGATCACCTTGGAGCCAAAGGTCGTGTTCACGGTCTGGGTCATCGCCACCCAGTTGCCCTCGCGGTCGGCAACTGCCACGTGCGTGGTATGGCCCGATCCGTTGGCCGCCGGAAAGGTATCCAGCCGGTAGCGTGGTGGAAACTGGTGCTGATCAATTGGCGTCGCCTGCTGAGGGTCAATCTGTCGGGCCAGCCGGCGTCCATAGCGGCGATCAATCAAGCCCCGTGGCACGGATGAAAAATCGGCATCACCCAGCCAGTAGGCCCGGTCTGCGAAGGCCAGCTTCATCGCCTCAGCAACAACATGAGTAAACTCGGCCCGATCCCGCTTGTAGATGCCTGCCAGGTCAAACGGCTCGAGCGTATTTAATATCTGCGCGACATGAATGCCGCCGGAACTGGGAGGTGGAAAGCCGACAATCGTGTAGCCGCGATAACGGGTCTCCACCGGTTGTCGCTCAATGGCGCGATAGTTGGCCAGGTCGGCTCGGGTCATGATGCCGCCGTTGGCTGCCATCCAGTCGGCGCAGGCCGCTGCAAATCGACCGCTGTAAAAAGCCTGGCTCCCCTGGCTGGCAATTTCGCGGTAAGTGGCTGCCAAGTCGGGCTGCTTGAGCAAGCTGCCCGCCGGATAGGGCTGGCCCTCCGAATCCAGCAGGATGGCAGCTGAGGAGGGGTAGCGGGCAAGGTAGCGAGTTACCGAGGCGAGTCGTCGGGCGTAGCCCTGCTGAATCGCGAATCCCCGCTCGGCCACGTCCGCAGCCGGCAGGACAAGATCGGCCCAGTCGCTGCGGCCATGTTTGCGAACTGCCAGCTCGTAAGCTGCCAGTGCACCTGGCACCCCACTGGCCAAGGGCCCCACCTTGCTCAATTCCGATTGTGGCTTGCCATCCACCAGGTACATCTCCCGGTGAGCAGCGGCGGGTGCCATTTCACGGCCGTCGATAGCTATCGTACGACCGTCGGCGCGGCGGATGAGAATGAAACAGCCACCCCCGATGCCCGAATTTGGGCCATCAACAATTCCCAACATCAAGCCGGCGGCAATTGCCGCATCCACCGCGTTCCCGCCATTCTCGAGTACCCGCACCGCCGCATCAGTAGCCTCTGGATGCACCGTCGCCACCATCCCACGCTCTGCCGTAGCGTCGGCCAGACAGGATTGCTCGACGCTGCCGAGCAACTGCGACAGGAACACAAGCAGGCCCGTGATCGATGACTTCATTGCCTGGACTCCCGTTGTCGCTTGAGTTGAATCGCTACCGATGCGCTCATCATACCTGACCAGCAATCATTGACTCCCTGGCTCCTAGCCTCTTCTTTTCTGGCAGCCGGGGCAAAAGAATGTTGAGCGTTGTGCCTGCACGATTTTCTTGATCTGCCGATCGCTGCAGCGGGCGCAGGGCAGACCTTCACGATCGTAGACACGGTGATGGTTCTGGTAGCTGCCTTCCTGGTTGAGTGCATTGCGATAGCTGCCGTCCGAGAGTGTCGAGCCCTCGTACTTGACCGCCGTGGTGAGAATATCGACGGTCGCCCGTTGCACGCGTTCATATTGCACACGCGTCATGCGATCACAGCGGGTGGCCGGATGCAGCCCGGCTCGATAAAGAATCTCCGCTGCATAAATATTCCCGATCCCGGCCACCACTTTTTGATCCAGCAGGGCCACCTTGATTTGCCGCCGGCTGTTGATCAACCGCGCCCGCAACTGCTCGCTCTGTAGCACAAGTGCATCGGGGCCGATCCTGTCCGGTCCCAGTCGGGCTGCGAGTTCTGCCGGCCGAAACAGCTGCACGGTGCCCAGTCCACGGCGGTCCCAGAAGTAGATCTTGTCGAGATCGCCTCCGGCCAGGTCGAGGCGGATACGCAGATGTCCCGGATCGGGAACATGCTCGACCGACAGCAGGCCGGTCATGCGTGGTTCGAAGACCAGCGTCTGCTGGTTATCCAGTTCCAGCAGAACTCGCTTCCCCAGTCGTCCGACCGAGGCGATCTGTCGGCCGCGGAGTCGGCGGCGAACCTGGCCGACCGAGGGGGAGACCTGGATCGGCTTGAGCGGTAGCTGGTAGAAGTGGAAATCCTGGATGGTGGCGCCCTGGCACGCTGCGATGCCACGTCGCATTGTTTCTACTTCGGGTAATTCCGGCATACCAATAGATCCTCGCTCCGACTTCGAACGGGACCATCATCTGCCAGGCCTGCCGCCGGATCAAGCCGTCGAGGCGACCAGCCAGTCTGACCACCTTGACCATCCCAGCGAGGCGATCGAGAATCGATCTCTGGAGATACGCCCCTCTCCCAGCCATGTCCTGGCGCAGGTTAAGATCATGTCGCAACACGATTCACTGGCCGAGCAACCCGACCAAGCGGGTCGATTTGGTGACTTTGGCGGACGCTACGTCCCCGAGACATTGACGCAGGCACTGGACGAGCTGAACCTGGAGTTCGAGCGGGCTATTGAGGATGCCGAGTTTGAGCGGCAGTTTCAGCAGCTCCTGCGCGATTACGTGGGGCGTCCATCACCATTTTATTTTGCTGAGCGATTGAGCAAGGCGTGTGGTGGTGCCGAGATCTGGTTGAAGCGGGAAGACACCAACCATACCGGCTCACACAAGATCAACAACACGCTCGGCCAGGCCCTGCTGACCTTGCGAATGGGCAAGCAGCGAGTGATTGCGGAGACCGGTGCGGGCCAGCATGGCGTGGCAACCGCCACCGCCTGTGCTCGCTTCGGACTCGACTGCGTGGTCTACATGGGTGAGGAAGATATCCGTCGCCAGGCTCCCAACGTGTTCAGCATGAAGTTGCTGGGGGCCGAGGTGCGGCCGGTCAGCAGCGGCTCTCGCACGCTCCGAGATGCCGTCAACGAGGCGATGCGGGACTGGATGGCCTCCGTGGAAAGCACTCATTATATTCTTGGGTCGGTCGTCGGGCCGGCACCCTTCCCTCGCATGGTACGCCACTTTCAGTCGGTCATCGGCCGCGAGGCGCGTCAACAGAGCCTCGATCAACTGGGCCAGCTGCCAGACCTGGTGGTCGCCTGTGTGGGGGGCGGCAGCAACGCCGCTGGGATCTTCTACCCCTTCCTGAATGATGCCGGCGTGGAACTGCTGGGTGTCGAAGCGGGCGGTAGCGGCCAGCAACCTGGCCAGCATGCCGCGCCCTTGAGCTTCGGCCAGCCCGGGGTTCTGCATGGCAGCTACAGCTATGTAATGCAGGACGACGACGGCCAGACCAGCGACGTGCACTCGATCTCGGCCGGACTGGACTATCCTGGCGTCGGTCCCGAGCACAGCTACTGGAAGGAGACCGGCCGAGCCAGCTACTGCTCGTGCCAGGATCAACAGGCACTGGAGGCCTTCCAGCTGCTCTCCCAGAACGAGGGCATCCTGCCCGCACTGGAAAGCTCACACGCGGTTGCCCTGGCGATCGAGCAGGCGCGGTCGCGGCCATCCGATCAGCGAATCGTGGTCTGTCTTTCCGGTCGAGGCGACAAGGACAGCCAGGAAATCGCCCGCTTGCGAGGGGAGTCGTAGACGTGTCACGTATCGACCAGGCATTCGCCCAGTTACGCACTGACCAGCGCAAGGCCTTCGTACCCTTCGTGACCGCCGGCGACCCCGACCTGGACTTCACCGGCGAGCTGCTGGCCACGCTCGACCGCCAGGGAGCATCGATACTGGAAGTCGGTTTTCCCTACAGCGATCCGATTGCTGACGGGCCCGTTATCCAGGCCTCCTACACGCGTGCGCTTGCCCAGGGGCTGCGGGTTGAACAGATCTTTCAGCATGCCAGCCAGTGGCAGAGTCAGCTGACTGCACCACTGGTAGCAATGGTCAGCTATGCAATCATCCACCGCCGCGGCCCAGAGAGATTCCTCGATCAGGCCTGCCAGGCTGGCTTCGCCGGCGCCATTGTGCCAGACCTGCTGGTCGAAGAAGCGGATGCCTTCCGGCAACTCTGTGATGCCCGCGACTTCAGCTTGATCCAGCTGGTAACGCCCACCACACCGCGCGAGCGTGCCGTCCGGATTGCCGAGTCCTCAAGTGGCTTCCTCTACTATGTCTCGGTTACCGGCATCACAGGTGAGCGGCGGGAATTGCCCAGCGACCTGGTCGACCAGGTGGGCTGGCTGAGAGAACAGACGGAGTTGCCGATCTGTATCGGTTTTGGCATCAGCAATCCCGAGCAGGTAGCTCAATTGCGAGAGGTGGCCGACGGCGTGATCGTCGGTTCGGCCCTGGTTCGGTGCATTGCGGATGGCTCCAGCAACGATCGCCAGCAGGTTCTTGAGAATGTGGGAAAACTGGCCAGTCAACTGATCAAGGCTCTCTAGCCCGCAAACGCCTGCCCGTAACCGCTCCAGTTTCGACTTTCCTGCCGGTCTCGCTTGACCGCGGACCCGCTCTCTCGATACAGTTTCAACGGTGAGGGTGCAGCGACGGTTCGAGGAGCCAAAGCGATGCATAGTGATCAAACGGAATCCCCCCTGTCTCGTTACCTGAGTGGTCTGGCCGAGCACGTTTTTCAGACCAGCCTGGGTATCGCAGACCCGTCCATGTCGGACTATATCAGCAACCTGCTGATTCGCTTCACTCGTACCGACCAGCTGCAGCCACACAGCAACGTCACCGGGCGCCGCCTCTCTAGCCTGTACGAGCTGTTGAGCGAAGCCCAGATTGCTGACGGGGATGAAAGCACGTCTGCGCACCGCCAGATCGGCGACCACACACTCTTCTGGGTCGGCCTCTTTCCCGAATCGCTGGATCGCGACGGGCCAAGTCGCATGCAGCAGTACCGGGGCTGCGGCAAGCGTGCCTACCTGGTTGCCAGCAGCTCTGCCAGCAGCGACGAGTCGGCAGGCTTACTCCAACGACTGGCACACCAGTTTGATGCCTGTGCCGAGGGACTGCTGGAAATCCGCGACCACTGGCAGCAGGGCAACGGGTCCTGGTCGGGATTCCTTTCAGCCTGAGCCAGGTCGATGCTGGTCGTAGTCCTCGGGCGTGTCGATATCCAGTAGCGCGCCCGACTGGTCCGAGCTGACCAATGCGGAGGGAAGCAGGTCCCACAGCGCGTTGATCCCCTGCTCTGAATCGAGCCGCGATATCTCGGCACTCGCCGGCCAGGGCACGAGCAGCGGATGACCGCGCCGACCCTCCACCTCGGGTGCCAGCAAGCGGGGCTGAGCTGGATTGTGTTGTGCCAGCAGCTGGTCAATCAGGGTCGACGTGATGGACGGCATATCAGCCGGCGCCAGCAGCAGAGCATCGACCGGTTGTGGCTGAAAGCAGCGAGCAACGAAATTCAAACCAAACAGCACCGATCGCTTCATATCCTCGGGCGGCTCGTCCGGAACGACCACGGAGACTTCATGCTGGAGGCAGACCTGTTGCAGTTCTCGATCGTCCGGATGCACGGTGACGATAACCTCGTCGACCTGGCTTGCATGCCAGGCGGCCAGCACAGCGTCGATGATCCGCCCGCCCCCCTGCCAGGGCATCATCAACTTGGGCTCACCCATGCGTTGACTTCTACCGGCTGCGGGGATAATTGCAAAGCTGCTCACGAACCGACGTCCCCCCTGACCCTCGACACTCGCTCACTCAGTGACATGTTCTTCCACCTTGATCGCGGCCGGTCGACCGGGCACCTGGCCATCCAGATTCCGGTGAGCAACCAGCTCGGCACAAATACTGACGGCAATCTCCGGCACGGTCTGGGATCCGATGTCGATACCAAGTGGCGCGTGGACTCTTTCCAACGCTGCAGCCGAGATTCCCTGGTCCAACAGGTCCTGGAAGATCATCTTGATCTTGCGTTTCGAGCCGATCATGCCAATGTAGCGAGGATTGCGTTCGGCCAGATGGTAGAGCGCCTGCTCGTCGTGGTTATGGCCACGGGTGACGATCAGGCAGTAGGTATCGGTGTCGATCTTGAGAGCCGGCAGGACCGTATCGATGTCACCCGAAATCCGCTCGCGCGCCGTGGGAAATCGATCGGCAGAGACGATCGACCCACGATCATCGACAACGGTCACATCAAACTCCAGGTCGCTTGCCAGGGCAGCCACCGCCTGGCCGACATGACCACCCCCCACGATCACCAGTCGGCAGCGGGGCAGCGCCGGCAGCCAGGCGACGCCACCGCGGGCCCTGGCTCGCGGTCGATCGGAAAGTGGCACAAGTTCCGCCTTGAGCTGCTCGAGCAGTGATTCATCCAGCTGCTGGTCGGTCGGCAACCAGCTGGCGGGGAGTTGTTGGTCGGCATCAAACAGCAGCCGGACCGGGGTTGGCAGACCACTGGCTTGCTGGTCATAGGCAATCACCTCGGTCAATCCCGCGTCCTGCTGCAACAGCTCCACCAGCTCGGTAACATACTGCCAGCAGCGGTCGTTGTTGAGCGGGTGAATCAGCACCAGCATCCGTCCACCGCAAATCAGCCCATCGTCCCAGCCGTAGTCACTGTCGAGTTGGAAATCGGCAATTTCGGCCGTACCCTTTTCGATCAGGGCCAGCGCTCGTCGCTTGACCTCAGCTTCGACGCAGCCACCACCAAGTGTGCCGGACTGGGAGCCGTCGGCATAAATCAACATCGTCGCGCCGGCTTTCTGGGGTGTGCTGCCGCGGGTCTCAACCAGGCGGCAAAAAGCTGTCGGCCGGCGGGCCGCCAGCAGCGTTTTCAGGTCGTCAAGTAACTCTCGCATGCCAGCCAAGCCTTACGCATCCTGCAGGATCTGAAGTCGGGAAGCCTGAATCATATCACGCACGCGCGGTCGGTATTCGAGCATGTGTGGTGCTACCATGTGATTCTGGAGATCTGCCAGACTCTGCCATTTTTCTACGATCGTGACCACGTCATCGCCACTGGTCGACTGGGCCTCAATCTCTGTCGCTGCATCAATCGTCGGCCCGTAGGCGATACAGCCAGGCTCGTCGAGAACCTGAGGCACGATACGATGGAATTCCGCCAGGAAGTCGTCCCGGCGTCCCTCTGCAAGCTCAACACTGACAATCACATGAATCATGGCGGTCCTCTTCCTCGAACATGCAGTGCCTGGCTGCCGGCACGATCGGCATCGTCTACTGGCGGGCCTCGGTAATTTCGATTGCCTTGAGCAGGCCTCGTGCCTTGTTGAGTGTCTCCTGGTATTCCAACTCAGGAACGCTATCTGCCACGATACCAGCGCCAGCCTGGACATACACGTCCTTGCCCTGGATGACCAGTGTACGTAGCGCGATGCAGGTGTCCATATTGCCCACATAGTCGATATAGCCGACTGCCCCGGCGTAAGGTCCGCGCCGATGCGGTTCCAGCTCGTCAATAATCTGCATGGCCCGCACCTTGGGGGCACCGGAGACGGTTCCGGCGGGCAGGCTGGCCGCCAGGGCGTCGAAGGCAGTCTTTCCTTCGGCCAGTTCGCCGGTCACGTTGGAGGTGATATGCATCACGTGGCTGTAACGTTCAATCACCATCACATCGCTCAGCTCAACGCTGCCATAGCGCGCAACACGACCGACATCGTTGCGACCGAGGTCGACAAGCATCACATGTTCCGCTCGCTCCTTGGGGTCCGACAGCAGGTCTTCGGCCAGTTGCTGGTCCTCAAGATCATCGGCACCGCGGGGCCGCGTCCCGGCCAGCGGCCTGAGGGTTACCTTGCCATCCACGACACGGCACATGATCTCCGGCGAGCTGCCGACCAGCGTCACACTCGGTGTCCGCAGGAAGAACATGAAGGGACTGGGATTCACCACCCTCAGGGAACGGTAGATTTCCAGTGGATCGGATTGGATTTCCAGCTTCAGCCGCTGGCTGATGACAACCTGGAAGATGTCCCCTGCCTCGATATACTCGACGCAGCGACGGACGGCAGCCTCAAAATCCGGCTGGTCATAGTTCGACGTGAATTGCAGCTGGCTCTCCCCAGCGGTGTCGATATCGACGGTCGGCAGGGGGTCGGCTGGTGCTGAGAGCTGATCGACCAGCCGATCGACTCGCTGGCCAGCGTCCTGATAGGCTGCCGCCAGGTTGCCCTCATGTTGGTCCAGCCGGGCCATGGCGACTACGGTTATTGTCTTGTTGACATTGTCGAAGACGACCAGCTGGTCGTAGAAGGCAAATGACATGTCCGGCAGCTGGCGGTCATCCTGGGGAGCGTCGGGCAGGTGTTCCTCGTAGCGAACCACGTCATAGCTGGCATAGCCGACGGCGCCGCCGGTAAAGGGCGGCAATTCGGCCAGTGAGACAGCCCCCAGGCTGGTGATCCGCCGCTGCAATTCCTCCAGCGGGTTCTCCGAGTCGAACTGTTCGACAGTCCCCTCGGCGGTGCTGATGGTGACCTGCTGACGGCAGGCCTCCATGACCAGAAAGGGGCTGACCGCCAGGAAGCTGTAGCGTCCTACCTTCTCGCCACCGATCACGCTTTCGAACAAGCAGGCGCTGCCACCATCATCCAGCTTGTGAAAGGCCAGGACCGGAGTCAGGCTGTCGCCAAGAATCCGCCGATAGACCGGAATCAGCCTGGCGTCACTTGCCAGGGAGCTGAAAGTCTCGAAATCCGGAAGATGCGACATGGCGGCACTTCAGCTGGCAGGAGAGCGTACCGGCCCGGACAAGGAGCGTTCGACAGGCCTGCTGGCCAGCCTATCAGTGCCAGCGAGAGTTGACAACGCCGGGCCTGTGGGTCGTTCAATCTTGACAGCCTGCGGGGCATTGCTAGAATCCAAGCCGCCGCAACAGGCTCACTTGCAAGCAAGGCCAGGGCCGGTAAGTGCCAGCCGGGGAGAGGGATTGGTAGACCCCGGCGCGGACGCGAGCTGGGTCTAGATTCACCTGGCCGATGGAAAACCTGAATCAGGATAGAGCGTGAGTAAGCGATCATGAAGTGCCAGCATTGCGAGAAACCGGCGACCTTCCACATCACGGAACTCGCCGACTCGATCCCGGAAGAATTGCACCTCTGCGAGGAACATGCCCGCGTCTACTTGATGCAGGCCGATGAACCAGATGAAGCAAATCCATCGATTGCCGGGGCACTGGCCCAGCAGCTCAAGATCTCGCAGACCGCGGACGAGCTGTCGCAACTGGATAAGCAACAGTGTCCGATCTGCCAGATCAGTTTTTACGAGTTTCGTCACGTCGGACGACTCGGATGCCCGCATGATTATGAATGCTTCGATCAACAGCTGGAGCCATTGATCCTGAATATTCACGGCGACAACGCGCATGTTGGCAAGCAGCCACGACGCGGCCAGCCGGGCAGTAATCGTCAGACCGAGTTGATTCGCTTACGGCGGCAGATTGAGGAAGCGGTCGGTAAGGAAGACTACGAACTGGCCTCGGAATTGCGAGACCAGATTCAGCACCTGGAAGAGGAGCCCTAGCGGGCCAAGCCGGGTCGTGGCCCTGCGGTTGCGACCAGCGGACGGGAAAACATAGTGGACCTGGCAACACTTGCGCAGCAATGCGGCGAATGGCTTCGCGGCTCCGGCCCGGAGTCGGATATCGTGATCAGCTCCAGAATTCGTCTGGCCCGCAATTTCTCCGACTTTCCCTTTATTCGCAAGTGCTCACCGCAGGACCGCAGTACCATCGAACAACGGCTGCGCGACACCATCGATTCCATCTCGCAATGGTCCAATGTGAGCTATATCGATGTCGACGCCCTGAATGACGTCGATCAGCAGTTCCTGGTGGAACGGCAGCTGATCAGCCGCGAGTTGGCCGATGCCAGCGATGCCCGCGCCGTGGCCATCGATCCCAGCGAACAATTCAGCTTGATGATTAACGAGGAAGATCATCTGCGTATCCAGGTGATGAAAAGCGGGCTGGACCTGGCAGCTGTCTGGGACCAGATTGACGGGATTGACGACCAGATCGAAGAGGTGGTGAATTACGCCTTCCACCCCACGCTCGGTTACCTCACCGCCTGTCCTACCAACGTCGGTACCGGGATGCGCGTGAGCGTGATGTTGCACCTGCCCGCACTGGTGATCACACGACAGATCGACAAGGTCTTCCGCAGCTTGCAGAAAATCAGCCTGGCAGTCCGGGGACTCTACGGCGAAGGCTCGCAGGCGATGGGTGACTTCTACCAGATCAGCAACCAGATCACGCTGGGGCGCAGCGAACAGGACTTGATCAGCCAGATCAACGAGGTGATCCCGGTGATGATCGATTACGAGCGCAAGGCACGGCAATTCCTGGTTAGTGAAAGTCAGCAAGATCTTCACGATCGTGTCAGCCGAGCTTATGGAATCCTCTGCACCGCCAAGACGATCTCCAGCGAGGAGACCATGCACTTGCTCTCCAGCCTGCGGATGGGCGTCAACCTGGGCCTGATTGACGATCTCGAGATTCCCACCATTAACAAGCTGTTTATCCATACCCAGCCAGCCCACCTGCAGAAAATCAGTGGCAGTGAACTGGATACCGCGGATCGCAATATTGAGCGGGCGCATTACCTGCAAAAACACTTGCGGCGAGGATCTGACGACGGCGAGAGCGACAGCGGCGAACAAAACTAGCTGGCACTATTCTCCCGCGATCTTCCGCTGCAGATCGGGAATAATCTCGCTGGGCACAAAGCGAGCCAGCGTCGACTCGTCCGAGATCGCCGCTATCTGCTTGATCAGCGAACTGGAGACGTGGGAGTAATCCTCCGCCGCCATCAAGAACACCGTCTCCACATCGGGGTCGATCTGCCGGTTGGCCATCAACATTGTGAATTCGGTAGCAATATCTGTCAGCGGCCGGACACCCCGGATCATCACCCGGGCTCCGCACTGACGGACAAATTCCACAGCCAGGCCATCGAAAGTCTGGACCTCGACGTTATCCCAGCCGCTGGTCACCCGCTCTACCAAATCCAGCCGTTCGTCAGGGCTGAACATGGCAGACTTCTCGACGTTGATGCCGATGCCGATAATCAAGCGATCGACCAGCCGGCGGCCCCGCTCAATCACGTTGAGATGACCGAGCGTGATCGGATCGAATGAGCCGGTATAGACGGCAACCCGGTTGTCCAGCTGTTGGTTCATCGTATAAGTCCGCTGTGAGTCAGGAAGGCGGCGATCTGAGAACGTCAATCAACCGTTCCACATCCCCTTTATCAACATAGGCATGGGGACTGATGCGCAGCAACCCGTTGCGGCAACTGAGTGCTATTTTCTGCTCCTGGCAGACCCTGCGAATCTTCTCCAGGTCCTGGCCAGGCAGGTCAAAAGCCACGATCCCTGACCGCTCGCTGCCAGTCCTGGAGCTGACGATCGTGGCGCCGATCGAGGCCAGCTGCTGGCAGGCATGATCGCTGATCTCGAGGACACGCTGGGCAATCCTGTCGGAGCTGGGACCGAGCCCGGATGCCTGCAGGAACTCCAGGCTGGCGGACAATCCTGCCAGGCCAGCCATGTTGAGCGAGCCCCCCTCGTAGCGGACCGCAGTTGCTCGTGGCTGCCACTCGATCCGGTCAAACTGGCTGGCATGCTCCACACTATTCCAGCCGACCACCAGTGGCCGCAGCAAGTCCAGATGCTGCTGCCGCAGGTAAAAAATGCCGGCTCCCTCGGGAGCCAGTAGCCACTTGTGCCCGTCGGCTGCCAGGAAATCAATTTCCAACTCGTGCAGGTCAATCGGAAACACGCCCAATCCCTGGATGGCATCGAGGAATACCAGGATCTCCTTTTCATGGGCCCGCTGGACCAGCTGTTCCAGGTCCAGCCGCCAACCACTGCAAAAAGAGACCCAGCTGACAGAGATCAAGCGGGTTCGCGAGTCGCAGGCAGCGAACAAGTCGTCCAGCGGCTGGCGGCCGACAGGCGGCGGCACGCGACGCGTCTCCACACCACGACTTGCCAGGTTGATCCAGGGATAGAGGTTGCTGGGGAATTCGTCCGCCAGCGTTACCAGGTTGTCCCCCTCACGCCAGGGAAACCCCTCTGCAACGAGGTGGATTCCACTGGTAGTGTTGGGAACCAGGGCAATCTCACTTGCATCGGCGCCAAACAGGCTGGCGGCACGCCGCCGCGTGCGTTCCACGTTAAGAGCCCATTCATGCCAGATCAAAGTCCCCTGCTCCGCTGCTTGATCAAGCCACTGAGCGATTGCCTGCCGGGTTGGCGCGGGCAAGGGCGAGACTGCAGCATGGTCAAAATAGGCCACCTCGCCCGCTACCGGCATCTGTTGCCTCATCTGCTGCCAGTCCAGCGGCCCCTCGATCGTCGTGTCGATCATCAGTCACCTGCACCCAACTGGCTGGTATTGATGCAGTTTTTTTTTGCTAAAACGCTCACGTCAGCGTAAACAGAATGCTCGCTGGAAAACTGATCTCGCCCTGAAAAGCCATCCATGACTAGAATCCTCGGAATTCTGATGCTGAGCAAGCCACGCTAGTCGGCTCATGTTGATGAACTATACTAGCAGATACGCATGTCAACGCGTGTCTGGCTTCAATTGTCAGTTGCGTTGGTCTCATTTCACACTGTCAAAGCAATGTCTAAAGCTCTCTGCCTTTCCGGAATTGCAATCGCCCTCTTACTGTTGGTGCTGTTTGCAATGGACCTTACGCTCGGTGTCCCCTTCAACAAGGCGGATACACTGTTGGATATTATCTTCATGGTTTCATCCGCTGGCCTGGCAGTCATCAGCTGGCTGACCCTAAAAGACCTGCGTTGAGTGGCAGCGGGCAGAGTCCCGCTGCGCGGAAAGATCGCAGCCCATCGATCTGTTGCATGCTGCCGCTGGCGATCAGCAGTCAGGCGGCAGCCTTGAGCACGCTGCCCAAGCCCTGGCGTTGCCAGGAACGCTGGATCTGACCTGCTAATTGCTGCAGGGTCAGGCAGGTAATTTCACCAGCCTGCCGCAGTCGTGCTACAAGCTGGCAGATATGTTCCAGCTGTTCGAGGCCAGCTGGACTTGCCACCAGCTCATCTACGGTGGCGGCCAGGTGCAGGATGCCGGAATTCTGCACGCAGCGTTTGAGCGTCCGCCGCAACTTGATGTCTGCCCACCAACCTGGCTTCGCTCGCTCTTCGAATCGGATCGCCGGCGGCGCCTGCCAGACACCGAATCTCGACGACTTCGGTTCCAGCTGACCAGCCACCAGCGGTCCTGGCCGGGGGGCTGATCGGACCATCGAGATCTTGTGTTTGACCAGCAGGTCAAGGTGATCGCAGAGATCGACGTCAGACAGCACAAGCGTGGTCACGCGGATACGCTCGTCCCGCGCAGCACGCACGCGTTCGTTCATCTGGCGATAGAACTTGCGGCGATGACCCAGCGGGGTGACCCAGCTGGAGTCGCCGAGGATGGCCAGCTCGTGATCGGCCTGGTGTTCTCGGATCAAGCGAGCTATGCAGCGAAACTGGTAGACGCCAGCTCCCCAGGTAACAGCAATGCCGTGCCGGCTAAACAGCTCAAACAGGCCGGGGGCCGCTGCCCTGGCAGCCTGCCCATCCGAAACGTCCAGCGAGAACACCACGCATCCTGGTGAACGGAGTTGGTCGGACATGGTCTGCTCCTTTGGACCATCGCGGGCGATCATTGAACGCCCCATTTCCGCGGCTACGATGAACTCAACTGGATTCTTCAGCTAAACCAACGCTTGACATTCAACACCTGTCTGTCCAGCAACCGGCTGTTTTGCAGAACGATCCAGTTATCTCAATTATTCGGGTATATTGAGGCAGTTTCTGTAGCCTCGGATCAGCAAAAATGGAGCAAAATTACCTCTATCACCCGCTCACTCTGCCAACCGTACAGCTCGCCTGCAGACAGACATTCGCTGGCTGGCCGTATCGAGCGTCAGTTAGTGCCAGCAGGATCGAGAGGAATTCCTGTTTCCAGCAGTATTTCCCGCTATAATTGACCGAGATAAGATCAGCGGAGTGCCCTCCGAAAGTCGCCAGGACGCGGTCCGTCGAACCCATTTTGTCTACAAGCCAGAATGTCATGCTACAAACTCCAGAGAACAAAGAGTCCGCTGACGAGCCGCTGTCAGGTGAAGTCAGTCAGCAGGCCAGCTCAGACCAGGACTCACAACAAGCTGGCAGCACGCGGCGGGTTGTCGGTCGCCGTGGGTTACTGCGCAGCGGCAGTGCCTGTGGCATCTCGATGATCTTTCATGCCGTCGTCCTGATTGTGCTCGGTCTTTTCACACTCGAGCCCACGATTGCCGTGATGCTCAATTCGATCATCTCGCCGCCGGTTGATCGAGTCAAAGAGCAGGAGCTGGTGAGTGTCGAGCTGGAAGAAGAACTCGATCCAGCGGAGGAGATTACCGAGCAGGTGGTCAGCTCTGCTCCTGCCGTGGGTGTCACCGGCGGCACCGTCGGTTCCATGCCCCAGGTCCGGCTGAGCCAGGAAATCGTTGAGCGATTCGACTCGGATACATCTCTTGTTGACGTTAGTTCACCGATGCTGCAGATGCCCTCGACAACTCGCTTGATAGCACAGCTGCCTGAAGGAGCTCTCGGAGATCCTCGCCAGATCGTGGATAACTACCAGCAGGCGATGGACCGGATTACCCAGGAAGTGATGTGGATGCTCGACCAGAGCGATGTCATGTTGATCTGGTGTTTCGATCAATCGGAGAGCATGAAGAACGACCAGCAGGAGATTCGATCGCGGATCAACCGTGTCTATGACGAACTCGGACTGTCCGAAAAGGCCAAGGGCGATCACCTCGTGACAGCGATCACAAGTTACGGGCAGGGCTTCATCCGTCACACCGACCGTCCTACCGGCAACCTGACAGTCATTCGCCGGGCCATCGACTCGGTGCCGATCGACCTGTCGGGCAAGGAGATGATGTGTGAGGCGGTGGGAGCATCGATTCGGATTCACCGGCAGTTTGCCAAGCGACGGCAGATGGCACTGGTGCTGGTGACCGATGAAAGTGGCGATCCGCTGTCGAACAACAAGTACCTGGAAAGCGCAGTGGCAGAAGCCAAGGCTGCCAAATGCCCGGTCTACGTGCTTGGTCGGGAGTCGGTGTTTGGTTATCCCTACGCCTACATGAGCTGGAATCATCCCCAGACCGGCAACAACCACTGGCTGCAAATCGACCGCGGACCGGAAACCGCCTTTGTCGAACAGCTGCAGACAAACGGCTTTCACCGTCGCCACGATGCCTTCTCCAGCGGATTTGGACCGTACGAGCAGGCCCGCCTCGCTCAGCAGACCGGTGGCATCTTTTTCATGTTGCCGAGTGTCGAAACCAACCTCGTCCGGGGCAACGCTGACAAGCGGCGTTATGAACTGGAAGCAATGTATTCCTACCAGCCCGACCTGCGATCCCGACTGGAACAATTCGCCGATCGTGATCGCTTCCCGCTGCGGACCTTTCTCTGGCAGGTCATCAGCGACTTGAATCCGTACGACCCGGATGCGGCCAAGATCATCAACATGCGGATGACCTTCTCACGCACACCGCAACAGTTTGTGATCCAGGCCCGCGAGTCCCAGGCCAAGGCCAGGATCTATATCGAGTACCTTTCAGCCGTCCAGCGGGTCATGGAAGAAGCTGCCGAGTTCCGTCAGCAGGAGACCTCGCCACGCTGGCAGGCCAACTATGATCTGATTTACGCTCAGATCGTCGCCTACCAGGCGCGGATCTACGAGTACGGAGCGACCCTCGAGGCATTCCTGCAGCAGCCCAAGGTGGTGCCGCTGCAGAAGCCACCCAACCTGACACTGGTGCACTGGGATATTGCTGGTCGGCGTGAAACAATCGCCGGTCCTGTCAGCCAGCCATATATCGAGAAAGCCTCGGCCCTCTTCCAGGAGGTTATCAAGAACCATCCCGGAACTCCCTGGGCAGAACGAGCCGCCCAGGAGCTCAAGCGAGGTTACGGAGTCGACGTGCGGCCTGATTACCACGGCCCGCCCCGCCGGATTCCAGCGGGAACCCCTCGCGTGCCAATTCCAAAACTGTAATTGGGTACTCGTCCGTTAAGGGCGAAGTCACCAGCTCGCCGTCAGCCCATGAACTACTGGGATTTCAGCCTCTGTCTGCTGTTGCTGATCGTTGTCCTGGCGATCTGGCTTGTCGGTCCGCAGCCACGCCACCAGCACCCCGCCCTGCTGGTCCTCGCCAGCCTCTGCCCGCTCACTTTTCTGCTGCTGGCCTACCAGGGACAGCCGCGCGTCGATCAGCTGATCATCGACAGCACTCCGACTCAGGACCTGTCTGGTGGGTACACTTCTTCAGCAACCTGCCGCAGTTGTCATCCTGGTGAATTCCAGAGCTGGCACAATTCCTACCACCGCTCGATGACAATGCGCGCCACTCCCGAGGGAATCCGGGCGGCGTTCGACGGACGCGAATTGACACTTGGTGTGACCACCTACCGCGTCTGGCGAGATGGCGATGAGTTCTGGGTCAGCACGCCCGATCCGGACAAGGAGTACGAGTTACTGAGTCAAAACAGCCAGAAGGATTCGCTGGCAGACTTCTACCACCCCAGGCTCGGTCCAGCACCGCCGCTGGTGGATCGCCGGGTCGTGATGACAACCGGCTCTCACAAGATGCAAATGTACTGGCTGGCAAGCCACACCAACCAGCCAGAACTGCGACTCTTCCCCTGGGTCTATTACATTCCCACCGGCAGCTGGATTCCCTACGAGGATTCCTTCATTGTTGATCCGCGATATGGGCGACCCCCTGCCAACTGGAACGAAAGCTGTATCGCCTGCCATAGCGTGAATGGCAAGCCGAACATTACTTTCAAACGCTTCTCCGGTAGCCGCGATGTGGCTACCGCTACAAGCGAACTGGGGATTGCCTGCGAAGCCTGTCATGGCCCGGCGGAAGCACACGTGCGGAAACATTCCAACCCCCTTAGCCGATACCTGCACCGCCTGGATAACGAAGCGGATACATCGATTTTCCTGGCCACGCGGGCAACGCAGCAACAGTCCAGCGAGTCCTGCGGCCAATGCCACAGCACCTTTGAGCCGGTTGATATGGATGCCTTCAGTCGCGACGGGATTGGTTTTCGTCCTGGCACGCCGCTCGACCGGACACATCGGCTGATCGTCCATGGTGCCCAGACCGAAGAGACGCACACCCATCATGACGCTTACTGGGACGATGGCACGATCCGCACCGGCGGTCGAGAGTACCTTGGCATGGTGATCTCGGCATGCTACCTGCAGGGGACAATGACCTGCCTGGATTGTCACTCGATGCACGATCACGTCTCCAATGACGACCAGCTGCGTCGTCAGGAAAAGCCCAACTCAAGTTGCCTCAAGTGCCATGACAAGTTCAGCAGCCAGCAGCAGCTGGAAGCGCACACGCATCATCCGCTCAAGTCCAGTGGCAGCGTCTGCTACAACTGCCACATGCCGCACACGTCGTTTGCCCTGATGGGAGCGATTCGTTCGCATCGGATTGATTCACCCAGCGTGGCCAACGAGCTGGCCAAGGGCCGTCCCAACGCCTGCAATCTCTGTCACCTTGATCGCACCCTGCAGTGGACGGCCGACCAGCTCTCCAGCTGGCACGGCCAGCAAGCGGTTGAGTTGACAGAGCAGCAGTCGACAGTCGCTGCCGCAGTTCGCTGGACGCTGGGCGGAGATGCCGTGCAGCGGGCCATCGGTGGCTGGCACATGGGCTGGCAACCGGCCCTGCAGGCATCCGGCCACAACTGGCAACTTCCACATCTCAACTCGATGCGCGGTGATTCCTACTCGGTCAATCGTTTCATCGCCCAGCAGGCAATGGCACAACATCCCGACTTCGCACAACTGGAACCCGCTTCAGAATTCGACTTTATCGCCCCCGCCCCAGAGCGGCAGACGATCCAGCGACGTTTCCTTGAATCCTGGCTGCAGGCACGACCCGCGGGTAAGATTCCGCCAGCTGTACTGATTTCAGCTGAGGGAATTCCGCAGCGGGCGAGAATTGACCAGTTAATCGAGTCACGAGACAATCGCTCGATCATGGTTGCTGAATGAGTCGCGACACGTTGAATGGACTTTGACGACGAATTGGACGACAATGACGATAAGCGGCAGCGGAGTCACCCCGCTTGGCTACGAGGAATTGGAGAAAGCGATGCAATTCACACGCCGAGATATGCTTCGATCCCTGGCAATCGCCAGTGCAGGAGCCGCCGCCAGTAGCGAAACTCCCTTGCTGGCAGCCAAACGCGTGCCAGCCTGGCAAACTGGCATTCGCAAGGGTCTCGATTGGATCAAGAAAACCCAGTCCTCGCTCGGGCACTGGACCGCTGGTAACTATCCTGCCGCGATGACAGCACTGGCTGGTACAGCCCTGATCTGCTCCGGATCGACAACCGTCCAGGGGCCCTACGCCAAGGCGATTCGAAACACCGTCAATTACCTCACCTCCAAGTCGCGCAGCAACGGCTTGATCGGCGACCCGCTCAGCGATAACCGTTACACCTACGGCCACGGCTTCAGCATGCTGTTCCTTTCCCAGGTACTGGGCGAGGAAGAGGACATTGAACGACGGGAAGAGCTGGTCGAGATTCTCAAGAGAGCGGTCGATTTCAGCGCCAAGGCCCAGACTCCCTCCGGCGGCTGGGGTTATGTCAGCGCCAAGGACGGTAATAACTTTGACGAGGGCTCCACCACGATTACCCAGGTGCAGGGTTTGCGCGGATGCCGAAACGCCGGTATCGCCGTGCCCGGCGAGGTGATCGAGAAGGCCAAGCAATACATCTATCGCTGCAAGAACGCCGATGGAGGTATTTCCTACAGCTCACGTAACCGCGGCAGCTCGCGACCTGCAATCACGGCGGCGGCGCTGGCAGCACTCTACAACGCCGGGGATTACGACAGCGAGCATGTACCATCGATGCTCAAGTACTCCAAGCAACACCTGCATGGAGTTGCCTCCGGGGCCCGGTCCTTCGGCCACTGGCACTATACCTACCTGTACTATGCCCAGGTCGTCTATCGCCAGGGGGTCAAAGAGTGGGGGCCGTTCCGAGACAAGCTCTACAACAAGATCATCTCGGAGCAGTCCGACGGCGGAAACTGGAACGGGAACATTGGTCCGATCTATGTGACCAGTTGTAACCTGATTATGTTGCAGCTGGACCAGGCATTCGTGCCGATCTATCAGCGTTAACAGCTGGCTGCTATCGGGCGTCGTCCAGCGGCGGCGGACCCTGCTGCTCGATGGCCTCAAGCAGGCCCTCCATCGTGTAGACCACGGCCTCGACGCTCGCCGGATGCCCCAGCTCAGCCAGTACAGCAGAGGTCAGCGGACTGATGCTGGCAAGCCGCGCCTGGGCCAGGTCCGCTCCGAACAGCGCCACCAGCGAGCGAGCGATGGCAGAGCTGGTGACGGTGATCCAGTCGATCTGACCCGCCTCGAGCTGTTGTCCGATCAGGGGATCGGCCTGCGACACATCGGCACTCTGATAGACAACCACCTGAGCCACCTCGGCTCCCTGCTGACTGAGTGTTTCCGCCAGCACTTCACGTCCACGACTGGCTCGGACCAGCAAGAATCGCCTGCCCTCTGCCGCTTCGTCCGCAAGCGCGGCAGCCAGTGCTTCGGCCCGGTACTCGTCTGGTTGCAGATCCGCCAGCAGGTGGTAGCTGGCTAGCTGCTGACTGGTCCCGGGACCGATGCTCGCCAGCTTGATTCCGCCCAGGGCCCGCGGGTCGCGGCCGCTGCGACGCAGCTCTTCAAAGAAGTAGCTCACGCCATTGCGACTTGAAAAGACCAGCCAATCGAACTGGTCGAGCTGGTCGAGGGCCTGGTCGATCTCGGCCTTCTCAGCAACAGCAGAAATCTCGATCGCTGGCTGAGAGACCACGGCAGCTCCCCGCCGCCAGCAACAGTCAATCAACTCACTAGCCTGGTCGAGCGCTCGCGTCACCAGGATTCGCTGGCCCAGCAGGGGACGCTGCCCCAGCCAGTCACTGTTGATCGACTCGGCCGCCACCGCTCCTATAATCACGATCACCGGCGGCCGGATCGTGTCTGCGCCAGCCAGCTTGTCGGCGACTTGACCCAGCTGGCATTCGACGATCAGCTGGTCCGGACAGCTCACACGGCGAACAATCAGCGCCGGCGTATCCGCCGGCTTGCCAGCCTCCAGCAGGGCTGTGGTCCATTCTGGGGCGGTCGTGACGCCCATGTAAAAGACCAGCGTTCCTGGAAACCGAGCGAGTGCGTCGTAATCCAGGTTGCTCTCTGTTTTGTGCGGATCCTCTTGTCCTGTGACCAGCGCAACAGCTGAGGCCAGGTTGCGATGAGTCAGCGGGATCCCGGCGCAGCTGCCTGCGGCCAGGGCCGCGGTTACACCGGCAACCATACGAAAAGAAATGCCGGCTGCCGACAATGCCTCTGCCTCGTCCGCTCCGTGGGCAAACACGCTGGGGTCTCCCCCCTTGAGTCGCACCACGATCTTGCCGGCCCGTGCCAGCTGGATCATCTGCTCGTTGATCTCCGCCTGGGTCCAGATGCGACTATGCCCATGGCGACCCAGGCAAATCTGCTCGGCAGTCGACGGCGCATGATCGAGAATTTGTGGATTGACCAGGTAGTCGTAGAGCACAACATCCGCATGGCGAAGGCAATCCACAGCCTCAAGGGTAATCAAGCGCGGATCCCCCGGCCCTGCCCCCACCAGGGAGACCATGGGAAGATCGGATTGTGTTTGAGAATTCATCAGTTCGTACTGGTGCAGGGAAAATAGGGTCAGCCACGTTTCATTGGAACTTCCGCTCCAGCAATCCGCAAGGTTATCAAGCCCGCTCACCAGCAACGATAGGCCTCAACGGGCCGCCCCGAAACGATGCCGCCGAAGAAGAATCATGGTTGCAGGGCGTTCCCCCTGCCGGAGTATTTCTTCATCAGTCGATAGGCCCGCTGGACAAGACAGGGATAATTGGTGATAGTGATTTGTTCCTGCTGGAACGGCATCCTACTGCCGACCCGGCGATCAAAACGTGTCACAGCCCAGCAGTGCCCCCAGGACAATTGCAGAGACTCCCTGATCTATGCCAAATAGCAAAAGTGCCGAAAAACGACTTCGTCAGAACAAGACCCACCGCCTGCGCAACCGCTCTCGCCGCTCAACGCTGCGGAGCCAGATTCGCAAGGTCAGAGCATCGGTCGCGGAACTGACATCGACGCGAGAACAGATGGAGTCCGACGGTAAGGGCAGCGACGAAATCTCGGCTGCCGTTCAACCGCAACTGCAGGAAATTGAAACTGAGTATCGTAGCGCAGCTCAGAAGCTGGATGGAGCTGGTGTCAAACACTTGATCCACAAGAACACGGCGGCACGAACCAAGTCGCGGCTGCAGAAGCTGATCAAGAACGCCAAGAGTGGCCTCTAGAACCTCGTGGCCAGCTGCTGGTTAACCCCAGTCGATCAGGCCAGCGTCGAAGACCGGACCCTCCACACAGGTCCGCTTGAAGTCCCAGTTGCCATCGCTGTCGCGAATCCGCGCAACGCAGCTGAAGCAAATGCCGATGCCACAGGCCATCGGAGTTTCCAGCGAAACCCGGCAGCGTACCGACCGTTGAGCCGTGATCTCGGCTACCGCAGCCATCATCGCTTCCGGGCCACAACAGACAACCTGCAGCTCATCCGGACCCACCCCAGGTTGCTCATCCAGCAGCTCGGCCAACAGATCGGTCACCAGTCCGTGATGGCCCCGGGAGCCATCATCTGTTGCCAGGCGGAGATCAAACCCCGCCTGTTGAAAATCATCCAGCCCGGCCAGCAAGTCAGCCGTACGAGCTCCATAACATAGCGTGACCTGTTCCGACCTGCTGCCTGGATTCTCCTGTCCGCCATACAGCTGACTTCCCAGCTGCTGTTTTCCAAGAGCCAGCATCGGGGTCTGCCCAATACCACCGACCACCATCACCAGCTGCCGTGTCGTTTCGTGCTGAAAGCCATTTCCCAGCGGACCCCAGACATCCAGCGAATCACCGGGCTGGCAGCCAGCCAGCCGCGTCGTCAGGTTGCCGTGGACAAGGTAGACGAGGTCCACTTCTGCCGGCTGGCCCTGGCCGTCGGCAATCACATCGTAGAGAGCCAGCGGACGTCCGATCAGCGGGTCATCCTGTCCACTCAGCTTGAGCATCAGGAATTGACCAGGCAGAATCCTCTCGGCCAATGCGGGGTAATGAATTCGGACTCGCCAGGTCGATTGAGCGATCTCGACATTCTCAGTTACCCGAACCTGCGCGTGAACTGCCTGGTCGGCATAGTATTCCGCATGCAGGGGGTTGTTCATTTCCCTGGTTTCCTTCCTCGCCGTGAACCTGTCTGGGGCCGGCGAGCCTTGGAATTGCCCTGCGTCGCACCGCGACTCCTTCGTGACCTGCTTGATTCACGCTTCGTACCCGCCTTGCCGGTCGGCGCAGAACGTGACTTTCTCGGCTCTGCTGACCGAGCTGACCGGGCTGACCGGGCCGATCGAGCTGGTTTGGCCGATCGAGCTGGTTTGGCCGATCGAGCTGGTTTGGCCGATCGAGCTGGTTTGGCCGATCGATCTGGTTTGGCCGATCGATCTGGCTTGGCTGACCGATCTGGCTTGGCTGGCCGAGCTGGTCGGGCAGTTCCTTTTCGGTTGGCGACCAGTTTTCTTAGCTGGCTAACTTCGACCGCAGTCAGTTCACGAAAACCTCCCGCTGGCAGCCGACCCAGTCGCAGCGGTCCCAGGCCAATTCGCCGCAATGTCAACACCTTGTGACCGACACGCGCCAGCACGCGACGGATTTCACGGTTGCGACCTTCCGAGAGGATCATCTCCATCTCGGTGCTGTCCTTGAAACGTCGTTTGATCCGCAATTCATCAACACGTGCCAGGCCATCGGACAGATAAACGCCCTGTTTAACCTGGTCCATCTTCTCCCGTGTCGGTCGTCCTGCCACTCGAACCCGATAGGTTTTTGTCACTCCGTAACGCGGATGGGCTAGCCTGTTGGCCAGCTCACCATCATTCGTTACCAGGATCAGGCCTTCGCTCATCCGGTCCAGTCGGCCAACGGTGAACAATCGCTCTTTACTGTCGATGATGTCAATCACGCGATTACGACCCATCGGATCGGCGTTCGTGGCCAGCACGCCGCTCGGCTTGTTGACCAGGAAGTAACAGCGTCGGGGCGTCCGCAGAATGTTGCCATCGACCCGGATCTCGGCTGTCGCCGGGTCAACACGTGTGCCGAGCACGGTGACAATCCGGCGATCGACTTCGACACGACCTTGCTCGATCAACTCTTCACAGCTTCGGCGGCTGCCGACACCGCAGGCGGCCATCACCTTCTGCAGACGCTGCGGCCCGTCCTTGCTGACTGGCGCAGAGGGGGGCGATGGTTTCCCCCGGCGACCGGCGGATTTCGGTTTCTTGGACGAGTCAGGCATGCTTCGGGACCACACTGGCCAGCAGGAGAGAATGGCAGACGCTTTCACCCACACTGGTGGGAACGCTGCTAGGAAGGATCATATCCTTCCTTATAGGGATTCCTGACACTCGGCATCCAGACGCACATCAGGATTCCCAGGAAGTACAAGAGTGTCAGTGGAACGGCCATTAACAACATACTGATCGGATCAGCGGGAGTCAGTAGCATCGAGAGTACAAAGATGATCAGGATTGCAATTCGCCATTTACTGAGGTAGGAGGCGACAGAAATTATGCCAATCCGGTGCAGCAAGAGCATCACCAGTGGCAACTGGAAGGCGATCCCAAAGCCGAGTGGCAGGAATAGTACGAAGCCCATCCATTCGCTGATTCGTGGATCGGGATGGATCTCCATTGCCCGATTAAAGCTGAAGAGGAAATCCAATACCGGTTCAAACACAAAGAAGAAGGCCATCCCGGCTCCGCCCAGGAAAAGCAACATGCTGAACGGCAAGTAAATACTGACGTACTTCTTCTCGTGCGGATAAAGACCGGCCGCCACGAAGGACCAGATCTGGTAGAAGACCCAGGGACTGGCCAACAGAAATCCGGCGATGAAGGCTGCCTTCAGCCAGATCATAAAGGCCTCCTGGGCATTCAGAGTCTGTACTCGAATTTCTATCGGCTTCCAGAGCGGTACTCTCAGCAGTTGTGGTTGCGGTGGCCGCAAGACATCCCTGAAAACCTGCTTGACCAATAACTGGTTCAGCCTGCGTTGGTCGGGACCTGCCAGCGCTGGAAGCTGGCCCTCTGCCTGCCGCTCCCGTAGCCGCCGGATGGCAACCGACTCCGATTTGACAGCACGAAATGCCTTCGTTCCTGCCAGGTCGGACTCGGCAATCCAGCCATTGAGCAGCCGAACTGCCTGCATTCGCACCTCCAGGTCGTCGGCCAATTCCTGCTCGCCGATCGAGCTCAGCTTCTCTGCCAACTGCAATTCGTCCTCGGACAGCCGTGATTTGAGTTCAGCCGCAGCTGATGTCGTACCGGGTTGAGATTTCACAATCTGGTTGAACAGCAGTGGCACACCGCCAGGAAGAAAATCGTCGAACACGAACGAGAAAGGCTGGTAACCGAGGAAGGCCCCTGGAGCACTGTACTGCTGATGCAGGTTCAGCCAGAGTGCATCCATGTCGATCTGCATCGTGTCGACTTCCAGACCCGAGTCGATCAGGGTAAGTCGCTCGGCGGCGTCTTCACCATACTCAGCCTTGATCTCGTCCTTTTCCAACTCGAGGTAATAGTCCTTCAGCGCCGCTGTCAGAGGTCCCTGGATGAACAGCACGACGCGATTCGCCACGAGCAAGCCAAACAGGCAGCCGATTATCAGCCCAATGACCGATTTCATCAGGCAGGCGCGCAGTTCCTCAAGGTGATCGCCGAACGACATTGTCGATTCGGCAAACAGGTCCTTGTCAGGAGACTTCGCCATGCCTGTCGCTCCATACCCGTGCGGTCAACCGAAAGCCGCGTTCAATGCAGGATAGATGACTGGACGCCAGCTACCGACCGGTTATTTTTCAATTGCTCGGCCGAGCAACCATGATCCAGCAATTACAAACGGGGGTGCGGTAGGAAGCTGCCGCATCAGCTGAAAACCGTTGACGAGAACTCCCGAACTGGGGTATTTCTCACCATCGATCTGTACCAATAATAACAGCGGAAATCACAATCGACAACTCGGGGCCAACCCCTGCCCGCCAAACGACCATGAACAACGTACCCTCGGAACCGCTTGTGTTCGCACCCATTTTTCGCGACTACCTGTGGGGCGGCCGTCGACTCGAATCCTTGCTGGGGAAACAACTGCCCGCCGATGGCGTCGTGGCAGAGAGCTGGGAGCTGGTCGATCACGGTAAAGATCAAAGCCGTGTGCTCTCCGGACCCTGGCAGGACTGGACCCTCAATCAGCTGGTCAGGGAGTTTCCACGGGAACTGGTCGGCAGGGAGAGCCAGGATCGGTTTCCATTGCTCTTGAAGTATCTCGATTGCCAACAGAGTCTCTCGATCCAGGTGCACCCGAATGACAGCCAGGCTGCTCTGCTCGATCCGCCCGACCTGGGCAAGACCGAAGCCTGGGTCGTCCTGCACGCTGAACCAGGCAGCCGGATCTACGCCGGCCTGCAGCCAGGGCTGAACCAAGAGCAGCTGTCTGCCCTGCTGGCAGCTGGTGAAGCGGAGCAGGCGCTGGCATGGCTGGAACCAGCTCCCGGGGATTGCCTGCTGATCCCCGCCGGCACGGTGCATGCGCTCGGTGCCGGACTTGTGATCGTGGAGATCCAGCAAGCCAGCGATACCACCTTTCGACTCGATGACTGGAACCGCCTCGACGATCAGGGACAGCCACGTCAGCTACACCGTAAACAGGGGCTGGCTGTCGTCGACTTCCAGTCCGGACCTTGTTCGCTTCAGTTGCCCCAGGCGACAAGTAACGAGCACGTCGAGAACCTTGTTGACTGCCCGCAGTTCCAGCTGGATCGAATCCAGCTGCGCCAGCCGATGACCCTGCCAGGCCAGCCGACTTTTCAGATCCTGACCGTGCTGGATGGCGAGGTTGCCGTTGAGGGCAACCCCGGAATCACGCTCACGACAGGACAGACCTGCCTGCTGCCCGCCAGTTGCGGTGATCGGCAGCTGACGCCACTGGCCGCCAGCGTTCTACTCAGTTCACGAAGTTAGCGGACAAAGCGGCGACGGCCAGGCAATCCATCTGGTCGCGGCTTTTTGGCTTCCCTATAATCCGCCGCCGAATTCAGCGAAACGAATCGCAGAGAGAAAGAGGGAATCGACGATGGCAGCCAAGGCCGGGCAACTGGGAGCGTCATGCTGTGCGATCACCATCCTGGTGTCGCTGGCAAGCGGATGCCAGTCCTTCGTTGAACGGATGCAGAAGCCGACGGGACCTGTTCAGCAGCAGCGTTACCAGGCTACCTTGCACGATCCCTTCCCCTCGCCGCACGGCATGCCGGTGGTGGAGGGAACGCGGCCTCGCGATTACCTCAACCCGCTGCCTCAACCGGTCCAGGATCGCTATCTTCGTGATTCCTTCTGGGCCGGTCAGAATACCGCCGGATCGCCAGAGGACGCTACCGAGCCGCTTGGCGGTGGCCTGCTGAATCCGCCTGCCAATCCAGTCACACCCTGAGCAGCTGGGATCAGACACAAGCCCTCGCCGCTGCTGCCAGCTAGATCGCTTCGCTGCCGCGTTCACCAGTGCGGATACGGACACAGTCATCCATCGGCAGAACAAACACCTTGCCGTCGCCAATAGCGCCTTCCTCACCCGTGCGGGCTGCTTTGATGATCGCCGTCACAGTTGGTTCAACGAAGTCGTCGTTAACCGCAATCTGTAACTGGACCTTTCGCAGCAGGTTCACCGCGATGCCGCGACCACGGTACAGTTCGGTCTGGCCCTTCTGGCGGCCGAATCCCTGGCAATCCATAACCGTCAGTCGAAAGACCTCAACCTCGGTCAAGGCTGCCTTAACTTCTTCCAGCTTGTTCGGCTGAATAATGGCGATGATCAGCTTCATGACTGCTCAGGAACCGTAAAAGGACGGAGCGGAAAGCGGTCGCTCCCTGCTCGAAGCTTGAATCTAGCGAACAGCTCTGTGCTGATCAAGCCGGAGAGTTTTGGAGAATTCGCCAGACCCACGCTGGAAACATCAGCCCCAGCTCCTGACAGGTAAGGCGGATACCTGCCAAGAGCCATTGGGGCACATAGCCGACTCACAAAGGAGCCGAAAAATAGATTGGTTAGACCCCCTACAAATAGAGCCACAGCCACAGCCTGCGTTGGTCAATCAGGCTGCACCTCAAGCGGACGCTCCAGCGAGTTTCCACATTGTCAAAGAAAGTGCAAGCGGCGCGCCAATCGAACACGTTCTCCTCTTCTTTTCCTGGCAGCAGGCAGTTCCCCGGGGGAAATAGCGAAAACCGGGGGTACCGCATGATCCGCAGCCGGCAATCCGTGACGGGTAAATTGCCCGTCAGGTAGGCAGTGGTGCCTAGAGAACTGGCAGTTGCGCCACCAGGAACCAAACCGGCCAGCGCACAAAAAACGACGGCCTGCCGCGAAGGGTAGGCCGTCGAATGATCCGCCATAGAGGGATTCGTGGAATATCCCTCTAGAAGGCGATGATTGCGTCGACGGCGAAGATCGTGACTTCCTCGTCCGTCTCTGGAGACCAGTCCAAGCGGACTTCGGGTCGGACAGTCAGGTTGGTCCGACCATTCCAGTTGAGACCGGCACCCGCGCTATAGCGGGATGTGGTGTCATTTCGCCACCACTCCAGACGACCACCCAGACTCCAGGTGTCGTTCAGATCGTAGATCAGGTAGTTGTTGATGCCCACATCATCGGTGGAATCCGTGGAGCTGCTGACGTTGGCAAAGTCGTGCTGAGCGATGTATGTCAGCTGGTCGCCAAAGGCAACTTCCACCACCATGCTGTGGGTGTAACCAACACCACGGTGACCGAGATCGCCAAAGGTGGTGATATAGGAGACTCGCGTTCGGTCACCAATCTGCTTGCTAAACCCACCCAGGGCGGCACTGCCGCTGCCTAGCTGGTCAAAGCCGGTATCCCAGCCAAGCGTCCAGCCGAGGTAAACCTCAGCACCTCTCGCCTCAGTCGTCGCCAGCACGCCCGTGTGAGTACGAGGTGCTGTGTTGTTGAAGCCCATCGAATGGCTGTAGAAGAAATTCGCCGGCGCGGCAGCTTGCTCATATCCGACCAGCGTGGAAAAGTGACCGACTTTCAGATCCAGGCTGCCCACGGTTGCCGACCCGTAAAGCTGTGGCAGGGCCCAGGCATAGGAACCGTGATCGAGTCCATTCTGGAAGTCGTAATTGCCGGCATTATTGCCAAACGACTGCACGTTGGGAGCGTCCACTCCATAGACAATATCCATGTGGTATCCGAGGTTCAGTCCCGCACCGTCATCCTCGGGAGCCCGGTCAAGCGTAAACCACAACTGGTGCAGGTTGAGATTATCGGGATGGGAGTTGAAGCCACCATTACTCTCATTGTGGTAGCCCAGCTGCATCCAGCCGGTGATCTGCGTGCTGCGTTCGCTGTTATCAAACAGTGACCAGCGTTGAGAATTGGCATCACTGGGGGAGACCGCCGTGACGTCGTCCTCCGAGACCGCAGAGTCTTCCGAGTCCTGTCCGCACACCGTCAACGGCCCACAGATCAAGAGTGCAATCAGACTGCAGGTAGCAAAATTCACAACTCGCATGATCAATTCCTCCATGGTCCTTTGTGGGCCATTCCTTGGCCCGGAACGACCTCAATCGCCTCCTTCAGGTGCCCGGCAGGCGAGCACAACAACCTGCCAATCTCGACTGGTCGTCTCGACTCAATCGGATTCATCGAGTGAATCGGGGTCAGCGGTTGACGATGAGTCGCGGATGGAGGCCGCTATTTACCGCCGGCAGGCATGACGGACAAAAGAGCTAACGGTCATGCCGGTCGTATCGCCGCGGAGGTTCGGAATAGACCGGTCAGTCCAGTTCTGCGGCTGCGGCCAGCAGAGCTGGCATATCTGGCATGACCCTTACAATCCGATGCGAGCGTCTAGCGTCTATACGGATTCGCCATCGTCATCGCCAGCCAGCAGAGCGTCGACAAAGTCATCGACATTGAACAACTCCAGGTCTTCAGGCTGTTCGCCCTGCCCCACGTACTTTACCGGCAGGTTGAATTCCCGTCGAATTGGGATCGCCACGCCTCCCTTGGCCGTGCCATCCAGCTTGGCCAGCACAATGCCGGTGCAATTGGCAGCTGCGGAAAACCCCTTGGCCTGGCTGATACCATTTTGACCGGCGGTTGCATCCAGCACCAGCAAAACCTCGTGCGGCGCTTCGGCGACCTGGTTCTGGATGACTCGATGGATCTTCTCGAGTTCTTTCATCAGGTTGACCTGGGTCTGTAATCTGCCAGCCGTATCGATGATGCAGATTTCAGCGTCGGTCTGGATGGCCTCGGCGACGGCCCGGTGGGCAACACTGGCCGGGTCACCACCGGCCTCTCCCTTGACGATTTTCACGCCGATTCTCTCCGACCAGATGGTCAGCTGCTCGACCGCTGCTGCCCGGAACGTATCTGCTGCCCCCAGCACCACCGACTTACCTTGCAGCTTGAACATGTGTGCCAGCTTGGCGATCGACGTCGTCTTTCCCGATCCATTGACACCCACCACCATGATCACGGTGGGGCCATTATCGACCAGCACAATCGGGTCGTCGGGCTGCTGCATCAGCTGCCGAAGTTCATCCCGCACGTGGTCCAGTAGTTCCTGCATATGAACGACACGACCGCGATACTCGTTATCAATCCGGCTGCGAATGTCATTGGCCGGTCCACCCCCCATATCGGTACGGACCAGCACGGCGAACAGCTCGTCGAGCATTTCGTCGTCGACCAGCCGACCCTCGCTCTTGAAGAGGTCGCGAATATCGGTCCGCAGGAGGTCACGGGTCTTGTTCAGTCCCTGGCGAAATCTCTTCCAAAGGCTCATGGTTGTTCGTCGTCGCTTGTCGTTTCGGGTATGGGAGCGGTCTGTTGTGCCACTTCCAGACGCAATTTATCGAGGATCGCATTCACGAAGCCAGCCGATTCGCTGCTACCAAATCGCTTGGCCAGTTCCACCGATTCATAAACAGCGACCGGGCCAGGGGCATCGGTATGGAGCAACTCGTAGGCCCCCAGTCGCAAGCTGTTACGATCGGTGACAGCCATCCGACCGAGTGTCCAGTTTTTTGCCAGTCGTGCAAGGGTCTGATCGATTTCGGCACGGTGGCTGCGAACCCCTTCCAGCAACCCGCGAGCGAATTCGACAAGCTTGGCATGCTTCTCAAGTCGCGATTCCAACAGCTCGTCATCTGGAGCAGCGGGCCGCTGGGGATTCAGATCATCCTCATACAGCAGCTGTAATACGACCTCGCGAGCATCACGGCGATCAGGCATCCCTCCGGTACTCCTCGACTGGGCCAGCATCCACTGGCTGGACTTAACTAGCTAAGAGTCTCGAACAGGTCAATCATCTCCAGAGCTGCCTGGGCAGACTCCACTCCCTTGTTACCAGCAGAACCTCCGGCACGATTCAGCGCCTGCTCAATCGTCTGGCAAGTCAGTAAACCAAACAACACCGGCAGATCCTCTTGCATCGCCAACCGGCCAAGAGACTGGCTGACTTGCTGGTTGATGTACTGGTCATGCGTCGTCTCACCCTGAATGACTGCTCCCAGACAGAGTACAGCTCGAATGCCGGCTTGACGAGCCAGCCGTTGAGCAACAACCGGCAACTCCCAGGCGCCTGGTACCCAGGCGACCTGCAGCTCCGCTTCGTCAAACCCGGCAGCGGTGAGTGTTTCGACAGCACCCTCCAGCAGCCGGGATGTGATTGACTCGTTGTATCGTGAGACAACGATACCGATTCTGATGGTCGACTCATGTTCGGTCATGTCTATCGACTCATCCATCGTCACGGTTCCACTCGACCTTGCTGACAACAACCGCTGCTGATCAGGACGGAAGATTGATACTCATCAGGAATTCCGCGTTACTGCGGGTCAACTCCATCTTCTTCACCAGCGATTCCATCGCCTCAGCCGAATTCAACTCACTCAATGCTCTCCGCAGGGCACAGACGCGGCGGTATTCCTCGGGGTCCATCAACATCTCTTCACGACGCGTCCCGCTGGCGCTGATATCGATCGAGGGCCAGATCCTGCGATCCACGAGTGCCCGGTCGAGCACGATCTCCAGGTTACCGGTCCCTTTGAACTCCTCAAAAATCACCTCATCCATGCGGCTGCCAGTGTCAATCAGGGCCGTTGCCACAATCGTCAGCGATCCCCCCTCTTCGACCTTGCGGGCCGATCCGAAGAAGCGCTTGGGATTCTGCAGGGCATTGGCATCCAGGCCACCGGAGAGGATCTTACCGGAGGGAGTGCACTCGGTATTCCAGGAACGTGCCAGCCGGGTGATGCTGTCGAGGAAAATCACCACATCGGTGCCGAACTCGACCATCCGCTTGGCCTTCTCGATCACCATCTCGGAGACCTGTACGTGTCGCGCAGCGGGTTCATCGAAGGTCGAACTGATGACCTCGCAACTGGATCCCTTGACCTCCCGCTCCATGTCGGTCACTTCTTCCGGCCGCTCATCGACGAGCAGCATGATCACGTAGGCCTCGGGGTAATTATGCAATACCGCGCGGGCCATCTTCTGCAGCAGGATCGTCTTACCTGCACGCGGCGGGCTGACGATCAGGGCTCGCTGGCCAAACCCGATCGGGGTCATGATGTCGGTGATCCGAGTGGAGATATCGTCAGCATCCCACTCCATGATGATGCGATTGTCCGGGTGCAGCGGCGTGAGATCATCAAAGTAGATCCGCTCGGCCATCAAGTTCGGATCCTGATAGTTAACCGCCTCAACTCGGAGCAAGGCAAAGTATCGCTCGCTCTCCTTGGGTGGACGAATCTGGCCAGCCACCGTGGAGCCGGTCTTGAGGCCAAAACGTCGGATCTGGCTGGGAGAAACGTAAATGTCATCAGGACAGGAGAGGTAGTGATAGTCCGGACTGCGGAGGAACCCAAAACCGTCCGGCAGGATCTCCAGCGTCCCCTCACCGTACATCAGGCCGTTGGTGTTCACCCGCCGCTTGAGAATCTCCACGATCAGATCCTGCCGCTTCAGCCCCTGGATTCGCTCGACTTTCTCGTCGCGTGCCTTGTCGATCAACTCCGGCATCGTCAGCTGCTGCAGTTCAGCAATGTGAACATCCCCCTGCTTCAGCTTTTCATAGCGATCCAACAGGTCATCCTGGAAATCGTCCGCCGTCGCCTCAACCTGCTGGTCGGCGCCGTCAATCGGTTTTTCCTGCTCGCCAGCTGAGGACATTTCTTGATCCTCCCATACCACCGGGCGTCAGCCAGCGCGCTGACCGCGCGGCACACAAGGGAGATGGGAAAGGGGAAAGGAAAATGGGGTGTGGATCGACTCGCGGCAACCGATTCAGCTGCTGTGACTCGACAAGCTCAAGGTGTGATGTGGGTTGTCCTCAGCCCAGTTAAAGTGACTGGCCAGGGGACAGGTTCCAGGTCGCGGAATCGCTCAACACAAAACAATGACCGGGAAAGTAAAGACAGGTGATATATGGGGGGGGACCGGTGACAATTGGCATCGCTGAGCGGCCAGGCACCGGCAACAATCGGTCACTTGTCATTATCACCACAACAGGGCCCTTCGTTAAGCCCCTGGCTGTCAGAATTTGCACTCGCCTGGGAGTCAATCTGCAGTAATTGTCGCAGCTCGCTCGCTAACTCCTGGGGGTTGCCATGATTAACAAGCAGCTGGTCAGAGCGACGTTTTTTCTCATCCAGCGACATCTGAGTCGCTTCACGATCTCTCCACTGCTGCTCCGTCCAGCCCCGCTGCAGACAGCGAGCCAGCCGGACTGAGTCATCGGCCTCAACAAACAGCACCAGATCACATTGCGCATCCCAGCCAGCTTCGATCAGCAAGGCGGCATCCAGTACGGCCCATCGGAGTGCTTCATCGGAGCGGGCCAGCTGCAGGAAGGACTGCATCGCGGCGTCGATCTGGGGATGCACCAGCTGTTCCAGGAACGCTCTTTCAGCATCGCACTGATCACCATGAAATACCCGCTCAGCAATCACCGCTCGATCCAGCTCGCCAGCGGACGTCAGCACATGGTCGCCCCAGCGGTCACGCAGCTGTTCTTTCAGATCTTCTGACAGCAGCGCCTGATGGCCCGCCTCGTCAGCAGAAAAGAGACGCGCGCCGAGCGACTCCAGCTGCGAGGCAACCAGGCTTTTGCCGCTGCCAATCCCACCCACGATTCCAATCACCGTGGTTGCCATGCGGTCGCCATCTTGGGGTCTCACGTTCACGCCAGCTCAATCTCCATTCCAGGATTCGCAGGACGCCCAGTCAGGTCCCAGCTTGAGGTCCACCACCAGTGGCACGTCAAGGTTGTCTCCGGCCCGCACCATCTCGCCTTCAACAAGCGAGATCATTGCCTCCTGCTCTTCGGCAGGCACCTCAAAGATCAACTCATCGTGGATCTGCAGCAGCATCCGCGACTGGCACTGCCGTTGCAGCATTTCCCTGTGAATCTCCACCATCGCCTGCTTGATCAGGTCAGCAGCCGATCCCTGGATCACGGTGTTGACGGCAATCCTCTCGGGCAAGTTTCGGAACCGCGAACCAATTCGCTTGTCCGGCTGGCGGACACCCTCGACCGGGCGGCGGCGGCCCAGGGCTGTCTTGACAAAGCCCTCCTGGCAACAGCGGTCCAGCGTGCGATCGAAGAACTTCTCCACGCCAGGATACTCGCTGAAATACGATTCAATAAACGCAGCTGCATCGTCCTGGTCGATGTCGAGAGCCTTGGCCAGGCCAAACGAAGACTGGCCATAAATCACTCCAAAGTTGATTGCCTTGGCTTGCCGGCGCATCTCAGCAGTCACCTCGTCCAGCTCCACTCCATAAATCTCACTTGCCACCTTGGAGTGAATGTCGACTCCCTCTTCGAAAGCCCGCATCAGCGAGTTGTCGCCGGAAAAGTGGGCCAGCACACGTAGCTCAATCTGGGAATAGTCGGCAGCCAGCAGTTGCCAGCCGGTTTCGGGCTGGAAGGCCCTGCGAATCTCTCGCCCCTCCTCGCTGCGAACAGGGATATTCTGCAAGTTGGGGTCGGCCGAACTGAGTCGGCCCGTGGCCGCCACATTCTGCTTGAAAGCCGAATGAACTCGTCCCGTCTGCGGATGAACCAACTGGGGTAAGGCATCCACGTACGTGCTTCTTAATTTGGCCTGCTGGCGATAGCGGATGACCAGGCCCGGTAGCGGGTTGCTGCTGGCCTTGGAAAGCTCAGTCAGGACTTCTACATCGGTACTCGGCCCAGTCTTGGTTCGCTTCACGATCGGCAACTCCAGCTCCTCGAACAGCACCTGCGAGAGCTCATTACGCGAGTCAACGTTGAACTCATGCCCTGCTGCCTGGTAGATCTCCGCCAGCAACTTTTCGATCGCCGCGGAGAAGCGACTGCTTAATTCAGCCAGTTGCTCGACATCGACCCGGATGCCATTGAACTGAAGCTCAGCCAGCACCTCCACCAGCGGCATTTCCACCTCGTAAAATAACTCCAGCAAGCCCTTCGATTTGAGTTGTTCCTCCAGCTGGTCCACGATCCGCATCGGCACGTCGGCATCCTCCGCCGCGTACATTCCAACCTCTTGCACGTCGACTTCATCCAGTCGCTTCTGGTTGCGGCCCTTGCCGATCAGGTCACTGATCGGAATCATCACGTGGTTCAGGTAACGCCGCGCCAGCTCATCCAGGCTATGACTGCGCAAGCCGGGTTGATCAAGGTAATCGGCAACCATGGTGTCAAAGTAGATCCCCCGCATCCGCACTCCCTCGCTGCGCAGGGCCACCATGTCGTACTTGAGATTCTGACCAATCTTACGGATCTGCGGATCTTCCAGCACACCGCGCAGTCGCTCACGGACCAGCACCGGATCCAGCTGCGGATCCCCCTGGCGCGCCTGGACTGGGATATAGAATGCCTCTCCCGGTTGCCAACAAAAGCTGTAACCGATGATGGTCACGTCGCGCGGATTCAAGCCAGTCGTCTCTGTGTCGACCGAGATTCGCGTCTGCGAGGAGAGCTGGCTGACGAGTTTATCCAGTTGCTCTTCGCTACTGACCAGCTGGTAATCGGCTTCCCATTCCGCTGGTGCCGCCTGCTGGCCTACATCGAGCAGTCGATCCTTGAGACGCCGGAAGCCGAACTCGTCACACAGTTCACCAAGCTGCGGGCCGTCGAGGCCACCGACGTGCCCAGCTGACCACTCCACCTCGATCGGTACTTCGCTGTCCAGCTTGACCAGCCGCCGACTCAGGTACGCCAGCTCGTGCCCGTTCATCAGGTTCTCACGTCGCTTCTTGGCAGTCACCTGCTCGGCATTCTCCAGTACCCCTTCCAGGGTGTCGTACTTTTCCAGTAACTCGCGCGCTGTCTTAGGACCAATCTGTGGGACGCCGGGAACGTTGTCGACGGAATCGCCAACCAGTGACTGAAAATCAACAACCTGGTCCGGCCGGATACCCCAGACCTGCTGCAGCTCGGTCGCCGTGAAGAACTCGTTCTTGCGAATGTTGAGCATCTTGACCTTGTCGGTGATCAGCTGGCGGCAATCCTTGTCGCTGGTGACGAGCACGCATTCGCCACCCAGCTCTTCCACCTGCCGGGCCATTGTCGCCATGATGTCGTCCGCTTCGTAACCAGGCAATTCCACGATCGGTATCGACATCGCATCCAGCATCCGATGGATGGACGGAATCTGGCTGCGCAGATCATCCGGCATCGGGTCCCGGTTCATCTTGTACTCAGGATAAAACTCGTGCCGGAATGTGACCTCCGAAACATCGAAAGTACAGAACAGGTACTCCGGCTGCCGGTGCTCCAGCAAGTCCGCCATGTCGCGAATGAAACCGTGCACTGCACCGACCGGCGCCCCGCTCGGTGACGAGAAGTTCGGCATCGCGAAAAAGACCTGGTAGATCAGGGCAAAGGAATCAATCAGGTAAACCGTCTGGCCCTCCAGCGATGTCGGCTCCCCGGTCGCTGCCGAGGCTGGTGACGACGCTGGCGCTGCAGCCGCTGCGACATCCGGCTGCTCGTCAAATCCGCCCAGGACTTGCTGGCGCTGCGATCCCTTGCCCTTGCCTGCCATGCTCGTTCACGCTCCCTGCAGCCGATCACAAAAACCGCTGACATGGCAGCATGCCACGCCACAAGTCAGGGCATGGTAGGAATGCCGCTGTCTAAATGTCAACCTGCTGTGGAACTGATCCGCCACGCTGTGGCCGCTTGTCCTAACACCAGCTCGCGAACGACAACAGTAAATGCTGGCTTCTTCCCGCCATCACCACCACAGGCTGCCTAACGGCAAAAACCCCGCCAGACGGTACAAACCGCAACTCTCCCCAGCAGCCATCGACGGACTCATGCCCGGCTGCCGTACGATGAAAATGGCACCAGCCACTGCGCAGGACTGCAAACACAGCATCTAAGTCATTCATTGACAGTGCTTTAGGGACTGTCACCGGAGTCCCAACGAGCAGGCTGCAGCGTACGATAGGGTGAGTTGCAGGTCTCGATTCGTGCCATTGGCAGAAGCGGAACCAGCGGGTGCAGGTTGTCTTTTCAGCCGCACATAGAGGTTCGATCTGAAAACGAGTTGCAGAGTGGATCACATTTCAGAGCGGCCAGCGTCGATAAGATAAGCAGATAGGGGCCGATGAGCGAGGCGGTTTGTTTTTCAGCGAAAAAGAGCTACGCCTAGCTGCCCCAAGGCGATAAAATAAAACGGATTGATGGCGGCCTTTCGGGGTCCCACCCAGCGAGACATCGACTTCCGCTGCAGCCAGTTGATTTCCAGGAGCCCATTTCAATGGCATCACGCGAAAACACAACAATTCAAGTTGCCCTGATCCTGTCCATCATGACAACGATCACGCTGGCAGTTTTCACCTACATGTTCCACAGCAAGGCCAAGACGGCCGATGACACTGCGGTTAAGACGGGTGAGCAGCTCAAGGCAGCGGAGAACAAGAACCTCATGGGCGAGACCAAGATCAAGGCCCTGATGTTCATGATCGGTGCGCCTGGCATCGACCGCGGTGCCGTGGATTCGGAGATCAGCTCGTACAACTCGGGCGGCGACCTGGATGGTATCCAGACCCTGCTCGATAACTTCGACCAGAACATGCAACTCTATGGCCAGGGTATGTCGGTGGCGGACGGAGACTATATCAACTATGCCAACGTCCCCTCGAACCTGATCCAGACGATCCGCCAGCAGAACATCATGATCACCAAGCTGGAGGATGATAACCTTCAGCTGGCAGGAGAGAAGGTCAAGCTGGCCACTGACAAGACCGACGCAATTGCCCAGGCGGATGCCAAGACCCAGACAGCCAACACGGACCTGACCGGCGAACGATCTGCCTTCAATACCGATCGCGATCGGATCAACGGCGAAAAGCAGACCCAGGCCCAGGCCCTGCAGAACCAGGTCATCCAGGCGAACCAGACGCGCGATGCCAAGTTGCAGGAAGTTTCTGCGCTGGGCAAGGAAGTCGGCATCCTGCAGCAGACGGTCGACGCCATGAAGATCCTGCGGCAGCCCAAGTCCGAACGATTTGAAGTGCCGGATGGACAGATCACCTCCGTGAACCAGCTGAACAACACTGTCTGGATCGACCTCGGTACCGTTCACGGTGTTAAGGCGCTGACAACCTTCAGCGTCTACGACCGCAAGCAACCGGGCGTGATGCGTGACAAGAGCGAGATCAAAGCCAAGATCCAGGTCGTGCGAATTCTCGACCTGCGGCTGGCCGAAGCCCGCATCCTCGACGACAGCCTTACAAACCCGATCCTCAAGGGTGACTTGATCCACTCGCCCGCCTTCCAGGCCGGCACAACGATGCACTTCGCCCTGGCCGGGTTCTTTGACCTGGATGGTGATGGCAAGAGTGACATGGACAAGGTCAAGTACATGATCACCAGCATGGGTGGCGTGATTGACGCCGAGGTGGCCGAGGACGGTACCCGTACCGGCAAGGTCACGGTCAACACCCAGTACCTGCTGAAGGGAACCACTGGCGAGCTGGTCTCCACCAAGGGTTACAACGATCTGCTGCGAGAAATTCAGTTCTACGATGTCGAACAACTCACCTTCCCGAACTTCCTTAAGTTCGTCGGCTACAAGCGTGAGGTGATCTCGGTGTCGTTGGGACGGGGTGCTGACTCCAGCCAGTTCACCGGTGACCTGCAGAACCGTTCGCGGCCCAACACGCTGCCGGACGAGACTCGCAAGCAGCGTTTCCCGCCCCGCCGAGGCGAAAACGGCGCCTTCTAGGCCACTCTTGTCAGCAACGGCAGCTGACAACCATTATCACAATCCGTGCTCCCGGGTGCCGCTGCGCCCCTCTGCCACGCGCCGTCGACATTCGCTGCCCATCGGCTGCACCAGACTGGCTCGTCTCGCTTGCGTGGCCTCCACAGGCAGACTAAAAAGAAGCAATCTGCCGCGGCCGATAGTCGTTCCGGCCGCAGCTGGCCGCAGCAAGGAGAGACAACCATGTCGAGCCCCATGTCGTCAATCGCCGTGCTTGATCGCGAGTACCTGGAGATTCGTGCCAAGATCCTGCAGCTGGCAGCATCCTTTGACCGGCTGGAACGCTCCGACGGGAGCTTTCGCGACGATGCTCGGCTGGACCTCATCGACCAGGCCCTGGCCACAGTTTCGGACCACGAGCAGCGTGACCGGGCTGAGCAAGTTCAGCTGATTTTCTCGCGTGATTACCAGGAAGACTGGCGACAGGAATACGACCTCGACCAGGCCAGCGACTGAAACGATCTCCTCTCCCGCTGGAGTCAGTACTGATGGACTACTTTGATCCCCACATCCACATGGTCTCCCGTACAACGGATGACTATGAAACCCTGGCCCGGATGGGCTGCGTGGCTCTCAGTGAACCCGCCTTCTGGGCCGGCTTCGACCGTGGCAGTGCAGACAGCTTTCGCGATTACTTTCACCAGTTGACTGAATTCGAAAGAGCTCGTGCGGCACAGTATGGCATCCAGCACTACACCTGGCTCTGTATCAATGCCAAGGAAGCAGAGAACGTCGAGCTGTCACGACAGGTGATCGCCCTGATCCCCGAGTTCCTCGATTTACCCAATGTCCTGGGGATCGGTGAAATCGGGCTCAACAAGAACACACGAAATGAGTCCATCGTGTTCACCGAGCATCTCGAACTGGCAATGGAATTCGACCAGCAGATACTGATTCACACACCACACCTGGAAGACAAGTACCAGGGCACGAGGATGATCCTCGATATGCTGCTGGCCGACTCACGGATAGATACCACGCGTGTGCTCGTCGACCATGTCGAAGAGCACACCATCGGGCCCGTCCTCTCCGAGGGTTTCTGGGCCGGCATGACACTCTACCCGATCAGCAAATGCACTCCGCAACGGGCAGCCGACATGGTCGAGAATTATGGACCCGAACGATTGATGGTCAACTCTGCCGGTGACTGGGGTCCTTCCAAACCAACCGCCGTACCCGACTTCATTTTCGAAATGCGCCGTCGCGGCCATCCCGATAGCCTGACCCGCAAAGTGGTCTACGATAACCCGCTCGAGTTTTTCAGCCAGAGCCGGGGTTTCCACTTTGATCCACCCGAAATGCCGGAAGTAGAAACCGTTGAGTCATAATCTGCCGGAATCACCCTCGCTTAACCTGACCCCCTCGCTGAGAGAACAAACCATGCCCAAGATCCACCAGCTGATACTGATCCTCGCCGCACTCTTGATCGCCGCTGACTTGAAAGCGGAAGACAAGAAACCAGCCGCCACCTCCCTGTTTGATGGCAAGACACTCGAGGGCTGGGATGGTAATCCGAAGTTCTGGTCCGTCAGCGACGGTGTCATTTCAGGTCAGACGACCAAGGACAACCCGACCCAGGGCAATACCTTCCTGATCTGGCGCGGCGGCACCCCGGCCGACTTCCAGTTAAATCTGAAATTCCGCATCGTTGGCGGAAACTCCGGCATCCAGTACCGCAGCAAGGACCTCGGCAACTGGGTTGTCGGCGGCTACCAGGCAGATATTGACGCCGGCATGAAGTTCATTGGCATCCTCTATGAGGAACGTGGTCGCGGTATCCTGGCACTCCGTAGCCAGAAAGTTGAAATCGCCGACAACGGCGACAAGAAGACCGTTGGCTCGACCGGCGACGACGAGCAGATTCTGGCCGCCATCAAGAAGGAAGAGTGGAACACCTACACGATCATCGCTCGTGGAAATCACCTCGTGCAACAGATCAATGGCAAGACCACCGTGGATGTGGTCGACAACCAGGCCAGCAAGCGAGCGATGAAGGGAATCCTGGCCCTGCAGTTGCATGCCGGCCCGCCGATGCTGGTGCAGTTCAAGGACCTGTCGCTGCAAACGCTCAAGTAGCCCGCCGTTCAGGCTGGTAACTCGATATCGAAGTGCCCGAGCACAACCTGGGCCAGCTCGATATCCTGTAGTGGCTCGTCACCGAGCAGGTCTGCAGCTGACGAGAGTACAATCCCGCGCTGCGCATCGGACTTAACCGGTGCGCCATGCGATCCAGCCACCAGGCTGGCATCCAGCGGCACGCCCCGGGTTTCCATGTCGAAGTGCAGTTCGACCGGATCGTAGCCCGGCTTGCGGTGGATATCCACGCTGCGGGCATAGTCAGGCGCCTGCTCGTCGTCGAGCCACCAGTAGTAGGCCTGCCAGCTGTTGGCGCTGGAGACCAACACCAGCTCTCCACAACGCGGATGGTTGATCCCACGCGTTGCCAGCTGATCGCCACAGAGCACCTCGTCCACTCCCTCCAGCCCAGCGAACAGCTGCTCAACCTGGCGGATGACATCGGCGTCAGCATCTCTGACAAAGACTTGGGAAAACTGGTGATCGACAAGTGCCCAGGCCTGACTGGCAGCCATGTCAATCTCCTCACCACCCCGCTCTCCTTCCTTGACCGTCAGCAGACCGGCCTGGCGCAACAGTCGGTTGGGATAGACCACATGATCGACTTCGGTAATCACATACTCGCTGGCGACCAGCCAGGTCAGCTGCTGCGCTCCGTAACTCTGTTGCATGCCCTCCACCAATCGCCCCAGCACCTCGTCCAGTTCGATCACGGCCGCGGCCGCCTGCGGACTCGCTGGCCCATACTTCTGCGCGGCATAATCCAGGTGCGGCAGGTAGAGATAAAACAAGCGAGGCTGGAATTCCGCGGCTGCCAGTACTGCCGAGTCGACAATCCAGGCAGTTGATTCGATATTCGCCAGTGGTCCCCAGAAGTGCTTGAGCGGAAAATGGCCAAGCGAGTCGCGCAAATCGCCGTAAAACTCCGTCGGCTTGGTATAGCACCAGAGTGACTCGGATCCGTCCGGATTGTGGATCGGGGCCGGCATGCAGATGTAGTCAGCTCCGCAGCCCTTGCTCAACATCGGAAACCAGACCGCCGACGTCAGCTCGCTGGAATGCTCGTGCAGCAGGTCCCACAGCTGAGGTGCCTGGATCTTCTCGTTCCAGGCCGTCCACATCTCGACCTCGGCCGATTCGCGCCAGTAAAAACCGTTGGCCACCACGCCATGCTGATCTGTCCGGCAGCCGGTCAACATGTTCGTCTGGACCGGCCAGGTGACGGCGGGGAAACTCGCCGTCAGCGGTTGCTGGCTGCCCGCCTCGACCAGCGATCTGAGCCGTGGCATCGCCTGCACGTCCGCCGGACGCAATCCAGGCACGGAAAGAAAAAGCAAGGGAGAGTGCATCGCTACTCCTGCAACAGTGAAAACCGGGGCCGTGCGACCGCCCACATGTCAGGTCGAGTATAGCCACTTTCCCAACAACAGCGTGGGAGCCAGCAGGGCCAGGACCAGGATCGCATACCCCCAGGGACAGAAGATTGCCGTGATGGCTGCATCCAGCACGATGATTGACAGCAGGCACTGCTTGACCGCTGCCTGCACCCGGGTAGCTGACGGTTCAGCAATCCCCAGCAGGCAACGGTAGATAAACGTGAACGACAGCACGCTCAATAAGATGCCGGCCTGCTGTGCCTGCAGGTGGGGAGTAAAGTTGTCTGGCAGGGAACGAGGCACCAGGTAAGCGAGCAGCAGCACGCCAGCAATCATCCAGGCCACGCCGCCCGCCAGGTAGGGCCGTGAGCTGCGGCCCGCTTCGCTGCGGGCATAGAGCGTGATGCCGGTCACAAAAGCGCCCATGCCGACAGCAATCCATAACTGGTGAGGCGCCAGACCCAGCAGAGATCCGTCGACTGTAGCACCCGCTGTGACAAAACTCATCCCCAGCAGCACGTTCAAACAGCGGCAGCTGCCCATCAGTAACGGCGCCAGTGGGGTTTGCTTGAGCAGGCCGTCGTAAAGCAGAATCGCAGTCGCCAGCAGCAGTGCAGTCAGGCCGCCGCGCCAGGGCTCAGCCTCCGCCATCAGCCCACTGGCCATGCCCACCCCTACCCCGGCGACGAGCATTCCCAGCCCAATCAGCCGCGCCCGTGAGAGAGATATTCGACCTGATGGCAGCGGGCGATCAGGACGCTGCTGGCAATCCTGCTGGTAATCAAAAACATCATTGAGCACCATGCCGGCGACATACAGCAGGCTGCTGGCAAGCAGCAGCAGTAGCAACGGGACCAGCAGGCTGGTATCGATGGTCTGCTGGACCACCAGGAATCCCATCAACACATCGGCCATCGCGGTTGGCAGGTTGGAGAGTCGGAACAGCTGCAGGTAGGCCAGCATGCCAGCACCGCTCGATTCACCCGCTTCGATCGTTTCATTCATCGTTTATCGCCCACGACCAAGTGCCGCTAACTACTGGCGCTCCGGTAACTGTAAAGCGCTCGTTGAAATACCATCCGGGAGAGCTTCAGGCTCATCAGCGTGGCGACAACTGCAAACAACGTCAGCCAGATTTCCCAGCCCGCTCGTGGTGACAGCGGCCGCGCCATCAAACGAGCCGGAATGTTGACAACCACCAGGACTGGAATCACAAACGTGAAGATCGCCCACAGTGACCAGCCCCAGCTGCGCCAGTAAATCTCCATCGGGTAGCGAGAAAAGTTGGTCAGATAGAACCAGAAGTTATAGAGCGTCTGGTTGCGACCCAGCCAGATACTTGTGGCAGCCAGCGTGATCATCACGCTGTACATGATCATCATGCCACAGAGGATGAAGACGGGGTAAAGCAGCAGCACCAGCGGATTGAGCACCAGCGGTGAGAGCGTATCACCCATCAAGTGCCAGAGGCTGTAGACAAGGAGAATCAGTCCCATCAGAAAGTTGGAGAGTGCCGACCATTCCACTTTCTGAAAGGAAATCAGGAACTGGGTGTCAATTGGCTTGACCAGGGCAAAGTCGAGATTGCCCGTCCGAATCAACTCGCTGAACTCCTGGGCATTGGGCATGAAGAAGGCCTGCACCAGGCTGTTAATCAGCCAGGTTGTGGAGAGAAAGACGAAGAACTGGTACTTGCCCCAACCGGTATCGATGCCGATCTCATCAGTGAAGCTGAAGACGATCAGGTAAAAGCCGATGTTCATGGCAGTCCAGGAAGTCGACGACACGCACTGCAGGAGAAAGTTAAAGCGGAAAGTCATATCCCGCACCAGGCTGTTGCGCGCAAAGGTCAGGAAGACCTTCAGGTAGTGAGGCCGAGGAATCGCCTGCTCTGTATTGTGTCCAGTCTGGCTATCCATGATCAGCCGGTCATCTCGACCGCTTAACCTCCGTATCCGCTATACCGTTTCACACCCCGGGAAAACATCCAGCGACTGAGCACGATAAAGAACAGCACCCAGCCCGCTTCCAGCAGCAGCTCGGTCCAGAGTTGATCCTCCCCGACTCGTCCCAGCAAGACGGCGGCCGGGAAATAGGCCAGGTATCGCAGCGGCATCCAGTCGACAATGGCCCGCGCCGAGTCGGGCAGCAGGTCGAGTGGAAACATATGGCCCGAGAGAAAGAAGGTCAGCAGGTTGTAGACGAAGATCAGGGACGTCACTTCCAGGAACCAGAAAGAGATCAAGCCGATACACAATTCCAGGAAGTAGCCCAGCATGAAGCCCAGTAACAGTGAGCTGATGAAGACAGAGATCCGCTGGGCGCTCGGTGCGCCGACACCGGGCGCCGCGTAATGATGGCTGAAATATCCGCCGCAGAGGTAGAAGACCAGTGCAAATGGCAGCAGGGCCACGCTGTAATATGCCAGCTTGTGGGCAATCCGCCCCATCAGCAGGAAGCCGACCATATCGACCGGCTGGATCAGAAACTTCTTTATCTCACCGTTGCGAACCTGCAGCGCCACGCCTGACGCGAGTCCCGGCATGCTGGAGAAGGCCCTACTCACCATCGTCAGCAGGTAGTAGGCGATCATGGTATGGATGGTATAGAAGCCAGCGATCTTCTGATCGCCACCCGATCCCACGTTGACCGCAGCAAAAATCGCACTCCAGAGGAAGATCTGCGTGATGATCGGCAGGAACCGCATCAGCGTACCGAGGGCAAAGTCGCCGCGGTAAACCAGTCGCTCTTCCAGAGCAATTCGCAGGATCGTCCACCAGGTGGACAACTTGGCCTGGACATAGACGCTCATGGAATCTGCCTGCCACCCGAGTCGCGCGACGATCTCGCAGCTGTTCGGCTCGTTGAAGTCGACTGATCAGATCTGTCCGCCTCCGCCTCCGCCTCCGCCTCCGCCTCCGCCTCGTCCGCCTTGGCCACCGCGGTGAAGACATTCTTAAGCACCTCTTCCAATGGCGGCTCGGCCACGACCACATCCACAATCCGTCTCTGGTCGAGAATCCGCGAGAGTGTGCCGGGCACATCGTCGCGGGTCAGCCGTAATGTCACCTGCGGAGGATTGATCTGCTCAACCTGACCATACTGCTCCATCCCCTCGATCGATTCACCGTCCGCCAGCTGGACCGTCACGAGTCGTTCCGTGCTTGCCTGTTCAATGATCCCGCCCAGTGATCCGTCATAGTGAATGCGGCCGTTGGCCACGATCACGAGGCGCCGGCAGAGTGCCTCGACATCCTTCATATAGTGGCTGGTCAGCAGGATCGTGATCTTTCTTTCCTGCTGATAGTGCTTGAGGAACTGCTGGATGTTGTGCTGGGCCACCACGTCCAGCCCGATCGTCGGCTCATCCAGAAACAACACTTCGGGGTTATGCAGCAGGGCTGCAGTAAGTTCCATCTTCATGCGTTCGCCCAGTGATAACTCCCGGACCGGCTGCTTGAGCAGTTTACGGACATCGAGCAGGCTGGTCAGTTCATCAATCGTGCGGTCATACTGCTGCTCGTCGATCCGGTAGATCTGCTGGTGCAGGCGAAATGACTCCTGGGCCGGCAGGTCCCACCAGAGCTGGTTTTTCTGTCCCATCACCAGTGCGAACTTGCGGCGATAGCGGTTATCTCGCTTCCAGGGGACATGACCCATCACGGTGGCGGTTCCCGCAGTCGGATGGATAACACCGGACAACAATTTGAGCGTGGTCGTCTTGCCTGCTCCGTTGGGTCCCAGGAAGGCGACAAATTCACCCGCTTCGACCTCCAGGTCGATCTCGCGCACGGCGTGCACCTCGCGATACTGGCGGCGAAACAGACCCTTCAGCGAGGCCAGCAGCCCTTCCTGCTTCTCGTAAACCCGGTAGACCTTGGAAAGTCCCTTGATCTCGATGATTGCCATAACTGCCGATTATAGAGAGGCCGGGGAAAGCCGAGTAGAGACCTGCTGGAGCGGTGTGCGTTGTGCGTTGTGGCCGGACTGGGGTTTGGCTATAATTCGCCGCCCCCTTGCGGGGGCCGTTCTCGCCAGCCCCGCGGGGTACCCCACATCGTACCGTTCTATGCCTTCCGAGACTCCGTCGTCCGGCAATTATTCGGCACCAGCCAACCCGCCCCCTGTGCGGCTCGGTATCGGACATGATACCCACCGCCTGGTGCCGGGTGGACCGTTGCGACTGGGCGGAATCGAGATCCCTTTCGATTTCCAGCTGCAGGGGCATAGCGATGCCGACGTGCTGCTGCATGCACTCAGCGACGCCCTGCTGGGTGCCGCCGCGCTGGCCGACATTGGACACTGGTTTCCCGATACCGAGCCGGAGAACGAGGACCGGGACTCCGCCGAGATACTCTCGCTCTGTTACCAGAAAGTTCAGGCACAAGGTTACCAGCTGCTCAACGCCGACTGCATCGTGTTCGCCGAACAACCGAAAATCGGTCCTCACCGAGAAGCGATCCAGGACCGCATCGGCAGCATCTTGCAGCTTGCCCGCGGCCAGGTTTCGGTCAAGGCCAAGACAGGTGAAAAGGTCGGCGAGGTAGGCAGTGGACAGGTGATCCAGGCCCAATGTGTGGCCTTGCTGTGGAGAAACCCGAGCGAGTAAGGTGACCAGCCGCCGGCTGGCACTCTGCTGACAGGTAGACAAAGTATGACTTCGATCGCCATCTACAACACGCTGACTCGCAGCAAGGAACCGCTGCAGACAGTCCAGCCGGGCCAGGTTGGCATCTACCTCTGCGGCCCCACGGTCTACAAGCCGAGTCACATCGGGCACATGGTCGGCCCCGTCATTTTTGACGCCATCAAGCGATACCTGGTCTACAACGGTTTCCAGGTTCGTTGGGTCGTCAATATTACGGATGTCGACGACAAGCTGATTCATGAATCCCAGCAGCGCGGTATCCCGATGTCCGAGCTGGCTGACGAGATGACGGCTGAGTATCTCGCCAACCTGGCCGCTCTCGGTGTCGACCAGATCGACGACCTGCCTCGCGCCACCGGGCATATCGATGAGATCATCGAGTTCACCAGCCAGCTGATCGAGAAAGGCTTTGCCTACGAAGTCGACGGCGATGTCTTTTTCGACGTGGCAGCCAACAACGACTATGGAAAGTTGAGTAACCGCTCCGCCGCCGACCAGCAGGGCGAGGGGGGCGAGGCTGCCGCTCGCAAGCGATCCCCCAGCGACTTTGCACTCTGGAAAGCTGCCAGGCCGAAGGAACCAAGCTGGCCCAGTCCCTGGGGAGAGGGCCGACCCGGCTGGCATATTGAATGTTCGGCCATGAGTCGCAGCATGCTGGGCGAGACTTTCGATATCCATGGCGGTGGCCTGGATCTGATCTTTCCCCACCATGAAAACGAGCTTGCCCAGAGCGAGTGCTGCCATGGTCAACCGATGGCCCGCTACTGGATGCACAACGGCTTGATGCGAATGGCCGAGGCCGGCAAGGTCGGCGGCCGTGAGGAGCAACCGCAGGACGAGTCGACGCAGGCTGCCACAGCCGCCAAGATCAGCCGCTCCAAAGGAGCCGGCGGATTGCAGGACTTGATTGCCAGGCAGGGGGGCGAAACACTCAGATTCTTTCTGCTCCGTACCCACTATCGCAGCACGATCGTTTTCAATGAGCAGGAAGTGAGCGCGGCGGGTGTATCCCTGGAGAGCTTCTATCGCTTCTTCGAGCGTTTCCAGAGAATCCGTGATGAGGATTTCTTTCAGCTTAGTCCAGCCAGTAATCGCAACGACAGCCAGCCAGCCGGCGAGAACGACCCGCTGCTTGCCGAAGTGCATGCCTGCCGCGACCGCTTCCTCGGCTGGATGGACGATGACTTTAATACCGGCGCAGCGATCAGCGAGCTGTTTGACCTGCTGCGGCTGCTGAATCGATTCTGCGACAAGCAGCAGCTGGAAGATCCAGAGAATCGCCAGCAGCAGGATCTACTGAGTCTGCAGGCCGCCGCCACGGTGCTGCGGGAACTCTCCTCGCTGCTCGGCCTTTTCCTGCAGCCGGTCAGCTCCGCCGCAGACGACGACCAGTGGCTCGACAAGCTGCTGCAGCTGTTCATCCAGTTGCGGGCCGAGTGCCGTGACAACAAGGACTTCGCCATGGCAGACCAGATCCGCGACCGGCTGACTGAGCTCGGTATCAGCCTAGAAGACCGCCAGGGTGAAACCGAATGGCGAATCAACTAACAGGAAAGTGAACAGGGATGATTGGCGAACCCCAACTCCCCAGCGGCGAAGGCCAGTTGATCCTGGGTATCGACCCGGGATTGAATATCACCGGTTATGGCTTGATCATCGCCCACGTCGGCCGCATCGACTTGATCGAGGCAGGTGTCGTGCGGGGAGGTGGTCACGGTCCGCTGGAGAAACGAGTCAGCAAGATCTTTGCCGGGATCGAGGAAGTTATCGAGCAGCACCAGCCGGCAGCCGTCGCCATCGAAGAGCTCTACTCGCATTACCAGACTCCCCGTACCGCCATCCTGATGGGCCATGCCCGCGGAGTGATCTGCCTGGCAGCAGGTCGGCAGGAGATTCCACTGTTTCATTACGCTTCGACACAGGTCAAAAAAGTTCTGACGGGCAATGGCCACGCTCCCAAGAAACAAGTCCAGCTCGCTATTTGCCGCGAATTCGGACTGTCCGAAGCACCCGAACCAAACGACGTGGCAGACGCGCTGGCGATTGCCCTCTGCCATCATTTCCTCAGTCGCAATGCGATTGCCAGTTAACATTTTTCAGCCACCCTGGCCGGGAGTTTTTCGACTGTGATCACGAACATTCGCGGCACATTGGTATCGGTCGAGGAGACCACTGCCCTGCTCCAGGTCGGCGCCTTCCAGTACAGCATCCTGGTGCCCGATTTTTCCCGCCGCAACCTGCAGGGTTCGGTCGGCGAGGAAATCAGCTTGCACACGATCCAGTACCTCGAGGGAAACCCCCAGGGACGGATGACACCCCGCATGGTCGGCTTTCAGAGCAGCATTGAACGTGATTTCTTCGAGTTGTTCTGCAGTGTCGATGGAGTCGGTGCCAAGAAAGCCCTGCGGGCGATGATCAAGCCGGTCCAGGAAGTTGCCGCCTTGATCGACCAGCAGGATGTCAAGGGACTCTCCACACTTCCCGGTATCGGCCCGGCTACCAGCGAACGGATCGTCGCCAAGCTGCGACGCAAGATGCCCAAGTTTGCCCTGCTGGTGACCAGCGATGCCGCCGCAGACAGCGATGTTCCGCAGGATGTGATTCAGCAGACCTACCAGGTACTGTGCCAACTTGGGCATTCCAGTGCCGATGCTCGACAGCAGATCGAACTGGTCGTTGAAGCAGGAACAGAATTCAAGGACGTGGAGGAACTGCTGCAGGCGGTCTACCAGCGAAACCAGCAGTAACAGGATTCAGCGTCTGCAGCTGTAACCCGTAACCCGTAACCTCTGGTATATTTCCTGCAGCGTTGCCTACCGGCAGCAGTGCAATCCAGCGACGGCATTTCGCATGGCTCATGAGAAAATACTCGGTCCCCAGGTCAAGGCTGACGAGGTCGACCATTCGCTGCGTCCCAAACGCATGGATGACATCGTCGGCCAGCGGGACGTCTTCGAGCGTATCCGGATTGCCGTGGACGCCGCCCGCAAACGTGGCGAAGCACTTGGGCACATCCTCTTCGACGGCCCACCCGGACTCGGCAAGACAACCTTCGCGACCTGTATTCCAGCCGAGCTGAATGTTCCGCTGGACATGACAACCGGCGCCGGGCTCAAGGCACCCAAGGACCTCCTGCCCTACCTCACCAACCTGCAGCCGGGACAGGTCTTCTTCATCGACGAGATCCATCGACTGCCGGCGGCGGTCGAAGAATACCTTTACACGGCGATGGAGGACTTCCGCGCTGACTTTATCCTCGGTGATGGCATCAATGCCCGCACGGTCAACATGACCTTCAAGCCATTCACGCTGATCGGCGCCACAACCCGCGCTGGCATGCTCTCCAGCCCGTTGCGAGACCGCTTCCAGATGCGCGAGCACCTGGACTTTTACAGTGTCGAGGAGTTGACCGAGATTGTCTCTCGCAACGCAACCAAGTTGTCGGTCCAGATCGACGACCAGGCCTGCCGCGAGATTGCCACCCGCAGTCGCAGCACGCCCCGGATCGCCAACAACCGGTTGCGCTGTGTGCGGGATTATGCACTCAGCCGTGCGGATGGCGTTATCACGATGGAGGTTGCCCAGGCCGGACTGGAGATGTGGGAGATCGACATTCTTGGCCTCGACAAGCTCGATCGACGATACCTGGAAACGCTGCTGCGGGTGTTTGGCGGCGGTCCAGCCGGGATCGAAGCAATTTCGCACACCATGACAGTACCAACGGATACGCTGGTCGATGAAGTTGAGCCGTTCCTGTTGCGCAGCGAATTGATAATTCGTACTCCACGTGGCCGCATGGCTACTGAGCGGGGGGCCAGCCACGTTGGACTGCCACTCGCTGGCGACGCCCAGCAGGCGCCCCTTTTCGACTCGGCAGAGGAAACTGAGTCGGAGTCCTGAGCGATCCGCCGGGGCACGGCAGGCCCCTCGTTGACACCTCTTGCAGTGACTCTTAGGATTAGTAGCTTTGATGGTGGGCACTTTAAACAGGCCCACATGGACCCTCCGGCAGACCCGGCTTTCAGGACCTAGATCATGGCTGTCCCCAAGAGAAAGCACTCGAATTCGCGATCGGGAAAACGAAGATCCCACGACAAGATCCAGCCTCGACAATTGAGCGAGTGCCGCAATCCAGTCTGCCGGTCACGCATTCCAACGCATACGATCTGCCCCGATTGCGGCTGTTATCCGGACAGCGTCAATAACGAGCGGCAGTTTGTCGACACGCACGCCGACGATTAGGACGCGACGACCGTGTTGATCTACCAGCAGACCGGCACGCCTGTCGTGACCTGGGCAGACGAGGATTGACCGTGAGTACGACTGCATTCCTGTTCCCCGGGCAAGGGGCCCAGGCTGTCGGCATGGGACACGAGCTGGTAGAGCACGTGCCGCAGGCCAAACAGCTCTATCAGCAGGCATCCGAGATCCTCGGCTACGACCTGGCAGAACTCTGTTTCTCCGGCCCCAGCGAGAAACTTGATGCTACCAATCACAGTCAGCCCGCGCTGTTTGTCACCAGCCTGGCCGCACTGGAATCCCTCAAGCGGGAAGCGCCCGATGTTGTCGCCGCAGCAGATGCCACCGCCGGGCTGAGCCTGGGTGAGTACACAGCATTGGTCTTTGCCGGCGTCTTCGAATTCGGCGATGCCCTCCGCGTCGTCCAGCAACGTGGCCAGGCGATGCAAGCCGCAGCGGAGAGAGTCGAGAGTGGCATGGTCAGCGTGCTGGGACTCGAGCTGGCTGTGGTCGAACAGCTTTGTGACAGCTGCCGGGAAGCGGGCGAGATTCTGGAGACCGCGAATTTCCTCTGTCCTGGCAACATCGTCGTATCGGGCCACCTGACGGCCTGCCAGCGGATCGTCGAGGCAGCCCCAGAGGCCGGAGCGATCAAGGCCATCCCGCTCTCTGTGGCCGGGGCCTTTCACACGCCGTTAATGGAAAGTGCCGCAACAGAACTTGCCAGCGCACTGGCCAGCATCCCCATGCAGCAGCCACGAATCCCGGTCATCTCGAATGTGGATGCCCGCGCCCACGATGACCCCGAGGAGATTCGTGATTTACTGCTGCAACAACTGGCTCGCCCCGTCCGCTGGGAAGAGTCGATGAGACAACTGATTGCGGACGGTATTGAGCAGTTTTATGAAATTGGTCCGGGCCGCGTTTTGCGCGGATTGCTACGCCGCACCGACAGGTCCATTTCCTGTAAGAGCGTCAGTTGTTAGCCTGTGGCAGTGGCAGCGAGCTTAACAAACCAAGAAGATGTTACGATTCCAGCAGATGCCTGATCGCGGGAGCGAAAGATGAACGAGCATAATTCTTCCTTCTCTGTCGACCTGACGGGCCAGGTGGCTCTTGTCACCGGCGCCTCACAGGGTCTTGGCCGCGCCGTCGCAGTGGAACTTGGTCGCGCCGGCGCCCGAGTCGCGTGCGTGGCTCGAAATGTCGAAAAACTCGCCGAGACCGTTCAGCTGATCGTCGATGCAGGCGGTGAAGCGGAAGCGATGAGCTGCGATGTTACGTCGACCGAGAGCGTCGAAGCGGTGATGGAGCAGACGCTGGAAAAGTGGGAGAAGATCGATATCCTCGTGAATAACGCCGGTATCACTCGAGACACGCTGCTGCCTCGTATGACCGATGAGGAATTCGACGATGTCATCGCCACCAACCTGAAAGGCGCCTTCCTGTTTACTCGCGCCGCCACACAGAGAATGCTGCGGGCCCGCTACGGTCGGGTCATTAACATGTCCAGCGTCTCCGGAATCAGCGGCAATGCCGGCCAGACAAACTACTCCGCCTCCAAGGCCGGCTTGATCGGCATGACACGCAGCCTGTCACGTGAACTTGCCAAACGAAACATCACTGTCAATGCCATCGCACCAGGCTTTATCGAAACAGATATGACAACCGTGCTGGGAGAACTGGTGATCGAGGAAGTGACCAAGCAAATCCCCATGCGGCGGATGGGACAACCCGCCGATATCGCTGCCATGGTTCTGTTTCTGGCCAGCGAGGGTGCAGCTTATGTGACTGGTCAGGTCCTGGTTGTCGACGGCGGGCTGACAGCTTAGCTTGAAGTTGTCGCAAGGATGCTTGCAAGATTTCGCCAAGCTGATTACCCTACTGGCGATGGATCGGACTTCGATCATGCGAAGGAAAGTCGGGTGGCACATTGTGTGTCGCCGAGAACGTCTAGAGGAGGAGAAATTCGGTGGCATCTGTTGAAGAACGTGTATTCGGTCTTGTCGCACAGAACCTGGGAGCCAATTTGGATGAAATCGCCCGGGACCAAACATTCATCGGTGATCTCAGTGCCGATTCACTGGACATTGTCGAACTCATCATGGACCTGGAAGAAGAGTTTGACCTGGACATACCCGAGGATGAAGCAGAGAAGATCGAGACCGTTGGCATGGCCATCGATTATATCGAGTCTGCAAGCTCCTAGTCTTAAAGCCTGTCGAACACTATGAAACGCCGTGTCGTTGTTACAGGACTTGGCGTCGTCACTTCGTTAAGTCTGCAGGTCGAATCCCTCTGGGAACGAGTGCTGGCAGGCGAAAGTGGCATTCACTTGCTGGAAGTCGTTGACCGGACTCAATTCAAAACCCAGTTCGGTGGCGATATTCATGACTGGAATCCTGTCGATTATCTGACCGACAAGGAAGCCAAGCGAGTCGACCGTTTCAGCCAGTTTGCAATTGCGGCTGGAGCCGATGCCGTCAGTGACTGCGGTATCGACTTCTCGACCATGGACCCCACCCGAGCCGCCGTGATTCTCGGTTCCGGTATCGGTGGCCTGACGGAAATCGAAGCCCAGCATACTCGCTTGATAACCAAGGGGCCAAAACGGGTTTCTCCGCTCACGATCCCCAAGCTGATGCTCAATGCCGCCGGCAGTAACATCTCCATTCGATACGGGCTGAGAGGGATCAACTACAGTGTCGCCACGGCCTGCGCCAGCGCAGCGAATGCCATGGGCAACGCCATGCAATTGATTCGAGACGGCGGTGCCGATCTGGTGATCAGCGGCGGTACCGAAGCAGCTGTTACGCCCATGGGTGTGAGCGGTTTCCAGAATATGAGGGCACTCTCCACCCGCAACCATGACGCGGCTGGCGCCAGCCGACCGTTTGATATCGACCGGGACGGTTTTGTCTTGAGCGAGGGAGCGGGACTGCTGGTCTTCGAGGAACTCGAGTTTGCCCGCGCCCGCGGTGCTCACATCTATGCCGAAGTACTCGGCATGGGCGCCAGTGCCGATGCCGGCCATATTACCAAGCCAGACGAGCAAGGGACGGGAGCTGCCCAGGCCATGTCCAACGCACTGAAGGACAGCCACTTGAATTCCAGCGATATCGACTATATCAACGCCCACGGAACCAGCACGCCACTTGGCGACGCCGCCGAAACAGTGGCCCTCAAGCGAATCTTCAATGACCATGCGTATGACGTCAGTATCTCCAGCACCAAGAGCCAGCTCGGCCACTCACTCGGCGCCAGCGGCGGGATTGAACTGGTGCTCTGTGTCAAGGCACTAAATGACAACGTCGTGCCGCCCACAATTAACCTCGACAATCCCGATCCAGCTTGTGACCTCGACTACACACCCAATCAGCCTCGCGAGCGAGAGCTGAATGTGATCATGAGCAACAGTTTCGGTTTTGGTGGTCACAACGCATCCATCATTGTCGGTAGCCTGGATCGGCCCAATACAACCTGATCCCCCCAACCCTGCCTCCCCTCCAGAACTTGCACGATTCCTGGTCCGTTACGAATCACCCTATGTCCACGGCAGAAAAACAGCGAGTTGTAATTACCGGCCTCGGGCCGGTCTGCCCTATCGGTATCACGACCGAGCAGGTCTGGCATGCGCTGGCCAACCAAAACAGCGGTGTCCGCAGGCTGGAATTTCTCCCGGTCGATGAGATCCCCAGTCCCTTTGGCGGAGAGGTTTGGGATTTTACCGGCGAGATCGAGCAATTTGGTCCCCTCGAACGATCGCAACAACGCAGTATCAAGAAGGGTATGCGGGTGATGTGCCGCGAGATCCAGATGGGAGTCGCTGCTGCCCAACTGGCCCTGCAGGACTCCGGCCTCGATCTCGATACCGTGCCGTCCGAGAAAATTGGTGCCGTCTACGGCTGTGATTACATCCAGTCACTGCCGGATGACTACCTCGATGGAGTTAAAAAATGCCTCGATGAAGAGGGCCAGTTTGATTACGACAAGTGGGCCGAACAGGGCCTGCCGCAAATGAACCCGCTCTGGCTACTCAAGTACCTGCCAAATATGCCAGCCAGCCATATCGCAATTTACAACGACCTGCGAGGACCCAATAACTCGATCACGATGCGCGAACCAGGGGCGAACCTGGCTGTTGCCGAGGCCTATTACACCATCCTGCGAGGACAGGCTGACCAGATGCTGGCCGGTGCCACAGGCAGCCGGATTCACCCGCTGACCTCTGCACACGCCTGGAATCAAGAACAAGTTGCCGGACCGGAATTGACCGCGGAAACCGCCGCTCGGCCATTTGACCAGGATCGTGCCGGTATGGTTCTCGGTGAAGGAGCCGGCTGTCTGGTCCTCGAATGCCTGCAGGCCGCCGAAATTCGCGGTGCAACCATCTACGGAGAAATACTCGGTTTCGGCTCTTCCACCGTGATTGAACCGGATGGCAACCCACGTACCGACCTGGCCGTCGCCAATGTGGCCCGGCAGGCACTCGCGTCAGCAGGTTTGGAAGCGGGCGACGTCGGCCATATCCACGCCCATGGACTGTCAACAACCCGTGAAGATGCCCTCGAGTCCGCCGGTATCGAGGCCGTCTTCGCCGGCTTCGATGTTCCCGTGGTGGCTGCAAAATCCTATTTCGGCAACCTCGGAGCAGGCAGTGGGATCGTGGAATTGATCACCAGCCTGCTGGCCTTCCAGAATGACTGCCTGTTCCCCGTTTTGAACTACCAGACTCCCGATGATAATTGCCCGGTCAATGTGGTCACCGATAACTCCACCAAGCCGGGAAATACCGTCCTCAATATCAACTTTTCTCCCCAGGGTCAGGCGAGCTCTTTGCTCGTGGGCCGCCCCAATTCCTGACTCTCTGGCCCCGCTTTCCTGGCCCGATCGCCGCCGGTTGACAATGCTCGCGGTGACCGGTAATCTATCCAGATTGCCCGTAGTCGTGCCTTTGTGCGGGTAGAATGTGCCGGAAAACAGGACATCCGCTGGCAACGCCAGATGATCAATCCAGTTATTCGGCACGGCACGATAATACAGCATGATCCGGCGATCCCAGAGAAGGCCGGCGGAACGCAGTTTGACGATGACCGGCTGACGGTTGTCATAAATGCAAACTGTGGGCCGACGGCATTTTTTGTGCCCTTGGGTCAATGGAAAGTGCTGCTGCAGAACTGTTAGTCACAAGCCAATTCCCGGGGTGAAAAAGGACGATATGAATCCGAACGAGATCATCCGCATCGTCGATTCACTACACCGCGAGAAGAAAATCGATACCGAGATCGTTTTCCAGGCAATCGAAGCCGCCTTCGCTACCGCCGCGCGACGACAGTATGGCGAAGAATCCGATGTGATTGTGAATATCGAGCGTGAAAATGGCGAGATTAGCGCCACCATCGACGGCGATCCGCTTGATACCGAGGAAATGATCGGCCGTATCGGTGCCCAGACTGCCAAGCAAGTCATCATCCAGAAGATCCGCGAAGCCGAACGTGATTCGCTGCTGGCTGAAATGCGTGAACAAATCAACGAGACCGTGAATGGCGTCATTCAGCGGAATGATGGCCCCACCATCACCGTCTCACTGGGTAATAACAACGAGGCAATTCTGCCACGCAGTGAACAGATTCCGGGCGAAACATATCATCCCAACGAACGTGTGCGGGCAATTATCTGCGATGTCCGGCCACAGGGAACTCGAGTTAAGATCGTGCTCAGCCGAGCTCGACCTCGCTTCGTCCAGCGATTGTTTGAACAGGAAATCCCCGAGATCAACGAGGGCATTATCACCGTCAAAGCCCTCGCTCGTGAGCCTGGCTATCGTAGCAAGGTTGCAGTCAGCAGCAGCGACGTCCGTGTCGATTGCGTTGGTGCCTGCGTCGGTGTGCGTGGCAACCGTATCAAGAATATCGTTGATGAACTGAGCGGCGAACGAATCGATATTGTTCGCTGGGATGAAGATCCCGAGATCATGGTCCCCAATGCACTACAGCCCGCCGAGGTCGAACAGGTCCTGCTCTGCGACATGATCGGCCGTGCCATCGTACTGGTCCGCGAAGACCAACTCTCGCTGGCAATCGGCCGCCGCGGCCAGAACGTCCGATTGGCCAGCAAGTTGTGCGGCTGGGACATCGAGATCATGACCGCGGAAGAACTGGACGAACAAATCGACCGGGCCGTGGCTGGCTACTTGGCTCTCGATGGTATCGATGAAGAACTCGCCCAGGCACTCGTGGAACAAGGTTACCTCTCCTACGACGACCTCTCCGTGATCGAACCTGACGCGCTTATGGAAATGGGCGGTCTGGATGAAAAACAAGTCGACGTGATCGTGGAACAGGCTGAAAAACTTGCCGAGGAAGCAGAAGTCCAGGCATCCGAAGCACGTCGTATACGCCGCGAAGAAGATCGCATGGCAGAAGCGAAAGCCAAAGCCGAAGCAGCCGAGAAACTGGCAGCTGGTGATGCTGAAACAGATGGCGAAGAAGCGGCTGGCGAAGCAGCGACCGAAGCAACAGGTGACGCGGCCGCCGATGACACTGCTGCTGAAGAAGCGACCGAAGCAACAGGTGACGCGGCCGCCGATGACACTGCTGCTGAAGAAGCGACCGAAGAATCAGATGACGCGGCCGCCGATGACACTGCTGCTGAAGAAGCGACCGAAGCAACAGGTGACGCGGCCGCCGATGACACTGCTGCTGAAGAAGCGACCGAAGCAGCGACCGAAGCAACGGATGATGCGGCTGGCGATGACACTGCTGCTGAAGAAGCGACCGAAGCAACAGGTGAGATC
>Ga0209501_10000070_pt1 | contig 128922 bp, 126 predicted proteins | sample ArcticOcean_MG_C_4_FD_187434 | JGI IMG/M metagenome (GOLD analysis project Ga0209501, IMG submission 187434) | Marine microbial communities from western Arctic Ocean - ArcticOcean_MG_CB4_134 (SPAdes) (version 2) | ecosystem: Environmental > Aquatic > Marine > Oceanic | place: Arctic Ocean... | reverse complement strand
GACACAGACGCACTGCTTCAGCCTTGAATTCGGGCGGATATGGTGCTTTCGTCTTCGGCATGTGAACTTCCTTTCCTCGGGTGATACCCCCAAGTCTCAAGGTGTCCACCAAACCGGGTCAACTCCAAGGTGATCAAATACTGGGTCGTTCTCGCCGCTGTACCCGGCAACCAGCCACGTCCTTCGTTGACCGGCGTCCTGGAAAACGGGTGCCATTTTCTTCGAATGCTCCTCAACCTCTTCGTCTGTGTTCATCAATACAAAGCCGGTGGACTGTCCATGAAGGTAAATCACCGCGTTCCCCTGAATGTCCTCTGAATGGTATAACTGCGACGCGGCGAAGTCGTAGACAGCCGGGAAGTGACCGAGCAGAGCACAAGCTCTGACCACAAGCTGATCGAAGTTTGTCGTCAAAACCCGATCTACATAACCTTCCTTCATCAAAGATGCGATCGCAATGTGTGCCCAGTTGATCTGGGCGGAATCAACGTAGCCCTTGATGAGTTCTCGCCGCTCGCCCGGCCCAAGCTGTCCCATACACTTCGCGTATGTCTCTTTGTCGGCACGGTCGTACGCCTGCGGGTATCGCTTTTTGATTTCATCGACGAATCCGCTGGCAAGCGGTACACCCGCTGTGTCAGAGCACCCCGCGCCCACAAGCAGGCTGCAACTTCGACCCTGGTCCTTGGCGCTTCGGATCGTTTCGAGGAGGTCGTCAATCGTGCGTTCCATTCGGGCACCTCTGTGATGGTGCGCCTATTATGTCAAAAATCCCGACATGGGAATTGGGCATAGAAAAAATCGGTCAATAAAGAAGAGGGACGCTCATTGCTGAACGTCCCTCTCGTTATGTGCGTACCTGTCGGGGTACGCTTGCCGTCCTGGCCTTAATCGGCCAGGTGGCCCGTGTTTCGCTTTTCGCAGGTTCATCGTGGCACTTAGTTCATGCCGTAGATGTTGTAGCTATTCCGATCCCTGAGGTCACGGAAGTCGCGCTTTGCCTGCTCTCGCGTCGGAGCACCTTCGGCGTCGAGCCGCTGGAGCTTCCCGAGATACCGCTCGAAATCGGACTGGGGGCCAACGCGGTCGATCAATCGGACTACTGTCTTGAACATCTCTCTCTCCTTCTCCTTTAGTATTTTGGAACGTGCGCGCTCGTTACTTGACTAATTATGCTGTCTCCTTAGTATCAGTACCAGGTATACTGCTGAATAGTTACTATTTGTATTTATGATGTTAGAGGTGGTCGAGATGGAGCTGCGAGAACTGAGGAGCTTTTCCACGGCGGCCAAGCTGCAAAACATCTCCAGGGCAGCCGAGGCGCTGGGTCTCGGCCAGCCGACGGTGACGACTCACATCCGCAAGCTGGAACGGGAGATGGGCACGCGGCTGTTCGACAGGGGCAAGCGACCAATAAGGCTGTCACCTGCGGGGGCTGCACTGGCTCGACTGGCAACGCCGTTAGTAGAGGGGATTGACGATCTCGTTCGGAACACCGTTGCTGCGGAGCAAGAGACCACAATCGTCGTCGCCGCAACGAACGACATGGTCGCTCACGCGCTCCTACGGGTCATCCGAGTCTTTCTGCGGTTTCATCCGCACGCCCACCTGAAGGTTAGGTCGGGCGTCGTAGATGAGGTAATGAAGATGATCGGGGAAGGGGAGGCCGACATGGGCCTCGTGCCATATCCGGGGCGATCTGAGGAGTTCGACTTCGTTGGCTTGTTCGCCTTTGAGCGGGTACTCATCACTCCACCAGCGCATCCCCTGTTGGATGAACCACTGACCTCGTTCGAGCAGATCACGAAGTGGCCGCTAATTCTGAGAATCGAAGGTACGCTCACCCGCTCTCTGCTGGAGAACGAGTTCAAGCGGCGCGGCCTCGATTACGAGGTGCTGGTGGAGCTTGAGTCGATGGACGTTATTAAGCGCTACGTGGCTCTGGGAATGGGCATCTCAGCCGGGCCACGCCTGGCCATCGAGCCAGAAGACGAACGACAACTCGGTATCGTAAGCCTGGCGAACCTGTTACCTGTCGAACAAGCGGGAATACTGACGCCTCGGGGACGGACGCTGTCGACGCCAGCGCAAGAGTTCATCCAGGTGATGCGGGATACGCTGACCCAAAGGAACTAGTATAGTCCTCCGGGAAGGGAGCTAACCGAAATAGCGGCGGTCAAGCCCCGTCACTTCATAAAGCGTCGCCGAGTGCTACTGCCGGTAGCGGGGCTGATGGTCGGCTCCGCTCATGATGGGCTCGTTACGGAACACGTCGCCGTTGCGAATTTTTATGTTGTAGTCGCAGTCGGGACTGTTGCAAACCCACGCTTTGTAGTGGATCGCCGCCGCCGCCCCTTGCCCACCAAAGTCCGACAGCGGTAAAAGGACACCCTCTTTGCAAGAGAGGCAATCCGGCCAAGCATCGTTACTATTCCCCACATCTTCCTCCTAATCACCATTGCCCGGCTATCCAGAGCGCGGCAAAGTATACAACTCTTTTTTGGGGTTCACAAGCCTCAAATTAGCACTCGACCCTCGCGCTTGATTACGGTGCCCTGATGGACCACGCTGGTCACTCGGTGAAGCGCCGTGATGTCCTGAGATGGGTCGCCATCGACAACAATGACGTCGGCAGACTTGCCTATCGCAAGTGATCCCGTGATCGGCAGAACTCCCAGTGCCTCGGCGGAGACGCTGGTTGAGCATTTGATAGCGTCCATTGGCGATATTCCCATGTTTTCAACCATGACTTGCGGCACCATGGCATGGGCGCCAAAGCGCCCCTCCTGCATTCCTGCGTCCAGCCCCGCGATGAATTTTACGCCGCGATCCCACATATCGCGCAGGATGCGGTAGCGCTCTTCGATGTTACTAAACGCGCCGCCGGGCTTGAATACGTCGGCATCGGGGTCAGCCAGGTACCGGAGACGGCCCAGGGCTATAGTGGGGTCGACGTAGGTTCCGTTCTCGGCAATGGTGTCGGCGAGGGCAGGATCGTAGTCGTATTCCTCTGCGGCATCGGCGGCGAGCCATGAGCAGTGAATAAGGTGGTGTATGCCTGCCTCGACGGAGTTCCGCACGCCGACGGTTCCGTGACAGTGAGCAGCTACGGTAAGTCCCAAGCGCTCAGCGTCCTGGACTGCCGCTCGGAGAGTGGACGCTGGATACTGAGCCGCGCGGACGTTGCTGCGGGGCGTGAAATTGCCTCCGGTGGACATCATTTTGATACAGTCCGCGCCCAGTTTTGCCTGTTGGCGGATTGCCGTCACAACCTCGTCTTCGGTGTCGGCCTCGGTGCCGAACATATTGCAATGGCCCGCGGTCGTCGTAATAGGCGTTCCGGCGACGAGGAGACGGGGACCGGGAATAACGCCGTCTTGAATAGCTTGTCGAATAGGGAACGCCACTTCATTGCGGCTGCCGAGGTCGCGCATCGTCGTTACGCCAGAGATCAGTGACGCGCGCATCGCCTTTGAGGCGCGGAGCAGCAAGGTATCTTGATCGTCGCTGAAGATTTTTTCAAAGGCGTCCGGCTCGCCCGTGCAATGCATGTGGGCATGGGCCTCGATTAGGCCAGGCATGATGGTCTGCTGACCAACGTCGAGCACGTCCACGCCATCATCTGGTAGAGAATCGAGGTTCGCCTGGGTATCGACTGCGGTGATGTGACCGCCTTCAATTAGGATGGCAGCACGTTCGAGTGGCGTGTCGCCCGTACCGTCGACAAGTCGATCTGCTTTGATGAGGAGTTTCACGAAATACACCAGGCTTTAGATATTCGATGAGATGATAGCACAGGCAATACGAAACTCGATCGTGATGACTTCGACCCGAAAGATACAGAACTAACCCCGTAGACGGATCAGATCAGGTTCATAAGGAGATGCCCAGAAAAATAAAGAGTTGGCTGACATGTTGTCAGGCCAACTCGTGCTTCCAGCCGGTGAACGGTCTTCTCTGTTACACCGCTATGATCGCGATGATCAACGCCGACGCGAATGCCGCCAGGGCATAGGTCGGGGCAACCCAGTTCTGCCGACTTTGCCCAGGCATCGCGGGACGACTCGCTGTTCGCTCCACAATTCCGACCCGACGCTTGTACTCCATGTCCGATAGATAGAGTTCCTGTAGTGTATCCATGTATTAACCTCCTTTCCACTGATTCGTTCAGTTCATATATTTTGTCTTACACGAACTAATATACATCTACGAAGTATATATGTCAACACCTGGCTCCTGGAGACTGCTCAGCAGATAGTGGCCAGATGACTATTTAGAGGTCGTGTGAGTTTGCCTATCAGAAGGCCGCAACGGGCACGGACGATGCACACAGATGAGATAGGACTGCAATTTGGGGGACGATCAGAGGACAATCAAGGGATCCTCCGCTGGTACTTTCAGGCGCAGCCAACGTACAGAATGAGCGAAGGTAGTGCGGTGAACGAGGCAATGTGAGGTGTTGGTACCCCTGGCCGGACTCGAACCGGCGACACACGGTTTAGGAAACCGTTGCTCTATCCGCCTGAGCTACAGGGGTATTTTGTGTAGAAGCTCTAACCCTACGAAGGGATTGTAGCTTAAGGGTGACGGCTCGACCAAATTCCGGTAAAAGATTGGTGCCCCCGGCGGGACTCGAACCCACGCACCCGGCTTCGGAGGCCGGTGCTCTATCCAACTGAGCTACAGGGGCACTCACTCGAAAAACTATAGCACCCTTGTTTTGCTCGAACAAGAGAAACGCGTCCCCACGAAATGTTGAGGTTCACCCCTTGTTGTGCCTAGCGAACCTGTCCAATTCCGCGAGAAGATGGTGTTGGTGGGCAAACGGCAATTCGGTGTGAGCAGAGGCGCGCGCCTGTTGACTGGCTTACGATGTCGGCACGGCGCATTGGGATTGATACAGTAATGGCTCAGGAAAGGGGTTGACAACCCCATATGACCTCAATATGATAAGGCCGCCGCAAAGGTATTGGTTCGCTCGTAACAGCTTCATATGTGACACGTGGAGAGGTACCCGACCGGCACAGAGCTTGTGAATTCGGAAATTTGTTGTTTAGGGGGAGAAATTGAGCATAAAGAAAGCTCCGCGCGGCATCATCCTGATGATGCTTGTATCGATTCTTTCGGTATTGTTCCTGGCGGCATGCGCAGGTAATCCTGGCGAGCCCGGTCTTCCAGGTAATCCAGGTGCTCCTGGCAACCCAGGTAACCCAGGCCCACAGGGACCTGCAGGACCTCCGGGACCTCCCGGTGTCCCAGGACTTCCTGGCAATCCAGGCAGCCCTGGCGAGCCTGGTCTTGCTGGTGATCCTGGTCTTCCTGGCCCTCAGGGTCCACAAGGTATTGCCGGTATTTCGCCGGGTGCTGGTGTATCAGTTAGCAGTAACCCTGTGTACTTGGACCAGGGTCTAACGGTTTGGGGTTCCGGTTTCCAGCCATTTGAGCCGGTGCAAGTGTTCCTTGACCTCCAGGGAGGCAATGATCCCAACCTTGGCTTCGCAACTGCGAACGGCGGCGGTGCGTTTGAGCTTTCGCTGGCGGGACCACTCACCGCTATCAGTGGTGTGACTCGTACAAACGACACATTACTTGCTATTGACGCTGTAACGGTCATGGTAAGGGGTGCAGACGGCAGCATGGGCAGCACACCTGTAGCAATTCATGCAGAAATGCCTGATCCGGTTATTCGACCTCCAGCTCCCCCAGTCACAGTTGATGCGAGCCTAGTTGCAGGCTGTGTAGTTCAGGGAATGTCAGCCACGGTGTGGGGCTCCGGCTTCAAGCCTGGTGAGATAGCGAATATCTTCCTGGTAACTGATTCGCAGACAAACGGCGCACCGGTGCAGAGCGCGGTCGGCAGTTCAGTTGCGAGTTCGCGAGGAACCATCCAAGCTGATATCACTATCACGGCAGACATCGGGGTATATGGCCTGAAAGCCGCTGGTATCCGCGGTACCGAAGCAACTGCCCCGTTGGTAGTGAACGCGTTAACCTGTAAGTAATTTAGTCCGCTCAGCGGTTAGTAGAAAACCCCGTGGGTGTCGAATCCACGGGGTTTTCTTTGTGTCTCGCACCAAATACATTCTCCACACATCAAAGCAGAAAAGGGATAGCCTCCCGTTGATAGGAGCTTCGATATGCTCGGTTTCCAGTAACTATGATCTCGACTCCGGTGCGTCGCTTCACTGTGTTGGCACTATTGGTCTGCGTTGTCGCTATTGCATGTGGCGTTCGCCCTGAAGCCGATACATCAGTCGCGGCTCCAACAACAGTGATCGGTAATTCAACTGCGACTTCTGTACCCACCCAGACGCCACAGCCGACACCGTCCCCTGTCCCTCCACCTCGTGCGAGCACAGTCACACTTGCCGACGGCCGGACCGCGTCGATTCTCCGCAATGGGCCACGCGATTTTATTCCTGCGATCTTCGACCCTGTTCACATTGCTGCCGACGAGGTGGGAGACCAAGTCGGCAGGTTCAGCCCAGTCATCGGAGTGTCCATCGACGGGGAAAGCGTTGCCTACTCAGTAGCACATTTGAGCAGCCATGAAGTGGTCAACGACGCTATCGGAGGTACTCCGATAGCGGTCACCTGGTGACCGTTGTGCCGCACGGGCATAGTTTATGCCCGCAGCATCGATGGAGATGTCCTTACCTTCGGCGTCGAGGGGAGCCTGATCTACAACTCCTTGGTGATGTACGACAGGGAGACGGACTCTCTGTGGAGCCAGTTTCTCGGCGAAGCGGTGGACGGGCCTAGGCGCGGCACGAAGCTCGAATTCGTTCCGTCGCAAATAGTTACCTGGGGAGCCTGGATGAAGGAACACCCTAGCACTCTGTTCTTGAGTACGGGCGGGTCAAGCCGTCCATTCGACTCCTACGACGAGTACTATGGCGACCCCGACATGATCGGCGCAAACGGCGAGACCTATGTCGACAACAGGTTTGGCACTAAGGAAACTGTTCTAGGCGTAGCGATCGGACAGGACGCACGGGCCTACTCATTCGGCGACCTCAACCGCTCAATGCTGATCAACGATGCCCTCGGAGGGATGGAGATCGTGGTCGTGTATGAGCAGCAAAGCAATGTGGCCGCGGTGTTTGCACGGATTGTCGCAGGTCGGGCCCTAACGTTCTTTCAGGCTGATGAACCTTTACACATAATCGACGAGGAGACGAACTCGGTGTGTAACAAGCTGGACGGCAGGGCGATCAGCGGGCCGCTCGAAGGCGAACAACTTACGATGGTGCCTAGCTTCCAGCTATTTTGGTTCGCGTGGAGCGACTTCTATCCAGATACCTCGATCTACGGGGAGTGAGGACGTTAGAGAAAACCTCAAACGAAAATGTAACGCTGTCCACTTAGCGCAGCATCGTTGCTACGATGTGAAATTACGTTTTTCGCTTAACCCTTTGGCTCTCACTCCAGCACATCGACCAGTCGACCACCCTTCTGGTGCGACTTCAGGAAGCCCATCATGATCTGTACGGACTTTCGAGCGTCCTGAGCCGGAGAGGAACTCTCGGTGCCGTTGGCGATGTTGTCAATAATCTCGCGATACGCCGCTTCAATACCCCGTGACCGAAACATACCAGGCGTTAGAGTCGTTCGCAGGGTGTTGTACGCAAAACTGGGATCCGTGACATTCAACTCGGCAGAGTCCCCGTCGAACTTGAAGGTAATGTAGCCTTTGCTTCCTGTAATCACCACGTCGCGATATGAGTCAGGCGTGGTCTTGAGGCAAGAGTAGAAGGCTCGAACGCCGCTGTCGAACACCACGTACCCGGTCGCGCCGGGGTCACGCTCCGTCGCATTGCCGCCGCCAGCACCGCGATACTCGTCCCAATCATCGTAGCCATCCTCTAGATGGGCCGAGACCTTGACAGGGCTGGCCTCTGTAAAGAAACTCATGGCGTCCAGCAGGTGGGAGCCGCTTCGGAACATCCAGGCCTGAACGCCTCCGAAGCTCGTCGATATCGTGCTCAACTCACCGATTGCACCTGAGCGAATCGTGTCACGGACCTGGTGAAATAAAGGACTCCACCGACGGGTGTAGTCGACGGTAAGTATGACGTCGTTGTCCTCACTGGCCGCGATCATGCGGTTGGCATCATCCATACTCGTGGCAAGGGGTTTCTCGCAGAATATCGCCTTGGCTCCCGACTTCGCCGCGGCGATGGTAGGCTCGGCATGCCGGTGCTCCGGGGTGGCTACGAGGACGATATCAAGGTCTTCATCGGTAAGCATTTTTTCATGGTCGCGGTACAACTCCGCGTCGGGCCATCTGTGTCCCCAATTGTCACGAAAGCGTTCTACTCTCGCGGGGTCGAGGTCGCACACGGCGGCGATGTCTATTTCGGGGATGTGGCTCATCGCCCAAGCGTGTGAGACGAAAACCGGCTCGCCGAATGGAGCAAAGGGCGGCTTCTCGGCAGCTTTCATGGTCTCCTGGATAACGCCAGGCAGGTCTTCGGAGGGCTGCCGTCGTATGGCAACCGGCCCGAGCCCTATGATTCCAACGCGGTACATCGTTTCGGTCAAGTCAATATCCTCTTTGTTATTCCATAACCGCCATTAAAGGCTTACCACGAAACGAACTCGGTCTCGCAAAACACTGCCCTTCGACAGGCTATAAGGTAACTGCTCGAAATGACCTTGGTTTGAAGGGCAGCATCTCCGCCCTCACCTCAATCCTCTCCCTGGGGAGAGGAGGCTAAACAGATGACTTATAGCTTGTCGGGCAGTTACTTCCTTCGATTCGGTCGCCGGACTTAACGTTGCTCAGGGCGGACGGGATCCTGTCAACACCGGTACGAGCAGTGATTCACTGCAGCATTCGCCGATACACGTCCCGTCCCTGCTTGAAGAGGTCGACTACTTCCTTGCGCTGGCCGTCGGTGTAGAACTTACCCTTAGAACTCGCCCAGTTAATCGACAAATCAATGTTGTCTACAAGCCACTTCGCGGCGATCTTTTTCTCTAGCGACTCCAGACCGGAGTGTACATAGATCGGTGATGTGTGAGCGAACATCGGATGATCGTAGCTGTTGCGCGAGCGGCCTGACAAGCGAGCTGCGATCCAACCGTCGGATGGCACGAACACATCATGTTCCAACTTGCCTTCCTTCGAGCCGGTCGGAAACTCCTGGCTGTGGACGACGTTGCCGTTGAAGACGATCTCGGCCCGATGGATCGGGTGATGAGACTTCCACGTCGCCAGCGCAGGCAGGGTCGAGCCGGGCTTCGCGCTGATCTCGCTCCCGATCTCCTGGCCATCGACGGCAAAGCTCAAGGCAGGGCCGTTCGTGATAAAACTCTTACCGCCCGTAAGTGCCGCGACCCAGGAGTCGTAGTCGAAGGGGCCGCCGGTGTCGGCATAAACCCGATTTGCGTTGGAGATGAACCAGTCCGAGCCGGTCGAGGCGGGCAGCCGGATGCCGGTATTGAGCAGCCGGTAGTAGAGGCTGTATTCGCGATCACCGAACGCAGGGTCGCCCAGGTTGAAGGCATCGACCTTTCCGAGAGCAGCGGCGACGGAACACTCCATACCCTTACCGTTGTGGCACCAGATCACGAAGCCGCCCTGCCGATGCGTCTCATCGCAAGCGTAGGACAGCGGAGGATAGTCGGGATCGAAGGCGTCAACGAGTATCCCTCGGCTCACCGGCTCGACGACGTTACGGAGGCTCAACAGCATGATGTGGCCGTAGCCGGAATCGTGTCCGGCCTGCGCGTTATGGCGGTTCTCCTCGCCACTCTGGACGTAGTAATCGGTTGAAGAAAACTCGGTCAGCGCACCCACGGGGTACTTGTTAGTCGCGTATTCGAAATCGCCGCGTTTGACGATACTGACGGCGGTCATCCGCAGGTCCTCGACTCGCGGGTCGAGGCGCAAGCGGCCATCGGGGTCCGCTTCAGTCTCACGATAGTGAATGTGCGTATTGCCTGGATGCCATCCCTGGTCGCCAAGCTCCGTCCAACGCTCTAACTCCACATCGAGGGTGATCGTACCCTGGGAATCAGATTCGACATCAACCGTCCACGGGACATACTCGGTGCCCCGCTCGACCGTGACTTTTGTATAGCCCCTCGGCACGTTGACGCTGAACTCGCCGTCGGCATAGAAAAACGGTGTGCCCGGCCCAACCTTTGCGAAAGCGCCGGTCGGCTGCGATGATCTACCGTTAGAGCCGAGGACGTGTACTTTGGCGGCGACGGATTCCCCTGAGGTTTTATCGACTATGGAAGCTGATATGGTGCCCATGTGACTCTTCCGCTCGATGGTATACGGGTGGGGCCAAAAACGTAAAGCGTAAAACGTAGTGATCGCCTGTCGGTGGATCAAGTAGGCTCTTTGTTACGTTTTTCGTTTGACGTTTTTCCCCTCAGGCCCTCGGGTCCTCTGGCCGCCCGCCTCTCGACTTCGAGGCAATGTCGGCGATGAGCGTATCGAGGATCAGTTCATCGTCGGCACCTGTGGACTTCATGGCGAGGTCGGCCTCCAATAGCGCCCGGTGAATCTCGACAAGCCGCTCCATACTGAACCGGTCGGCCTGGTACAGCGTCTTTCGGAGGGGGTAGCCCGACAGCTTCAATCGTTGTGACACTTCGCCGGTCGAGAGCCTCCGCCCGCCGATGTCCTTGGCGAGGATAAGGAGACGAACCTGTCGGGCGATCATTGTTAGGATGTACCCGGTGGGACTGCCCGCCTGGAGGATCGGGTGAACGAGGCCAAGCGCCACCGAGACGCTCCCTTCAATGACGGCATCTACTGCCTCGAATATGTTCGACTCTTTGGAGTACGACACCATCTGCTCGACATCGTCAGGCGTGATCGCGCGACCCCACGCGAGAATCGCCAGCTTACGGAGTTCCGAAACAATCACCGGCAGGTCGCTGCCAATAGTATTGGCGAGGGTATCCACGGCCTTGTACTCGATCTCTGCGCCCTCGAGCTGGGCACGATTGGCGATCCATTGACGCAGCTCCTTTGGACCGGGCACGGCGAATGTCCGAGCATTGACGTGTGGCTGAATCAACTTGAACAGCGGGTTTGAGGCACCCACTCGGCCATCGACAAAGACTACGTCGGTTGTCGGCGGGACGTTCGCCAATATATCCGGCAAGCCCTTCCAGTCGTCGAGTTTCTTGCTGTTATCCGACCCCGTGTCCGTGCGGCGACCTCCTCGCTCAAACTTACCGAGCAGACCATCGACCACGACCATACGCTTGTCCGCAAGAAACGGGATCGTTGAGGCGTTGGCGGCAAGTTCGTCGAGAGAAACGTTCGCTCCGAGCGTGACGGTGTTCACATCGCGCACATCAGGCGTGCCCACGCCGTCCTTCATCTCGGACAGCGTTTCGCGAATGGTGAACTCGTCGTCGCCGGACAGCAGATAGATCACAGAAGCTCCCGTCTGAGGGCAAGTCGAAGCACCGATATGATATCGTAAGAGAGAGGTACATGAGCGGATGGCAATGTCGATTTTTCGCCTCTTGGGACTAACCGGAGTATTCCGGCTGGTGATGAAGCTGATGCTGGACCGTCGGGTGCCGCTGCGGCTCAAGCTGTTGATGCCCGCGGCCCTGGTATACCTCGTCTCGCCCATCGACCCACTACCGGACATCATCCCGATCTTGGGACACATCGACGACCTCATCGTGACCGCCGTGGCGCTGGCAATTTTTCTCGCCATGTCCCCTCGCGAGGTGGTACTGGAGCATTTTCGTGGACGCGGCGGCGAGCCGGTCGACGCGGGTGCTCCCAAGTCTCGTGAGAACGTGATTGAGGGCGAGTACCATTACGTAGAGGACGAGGCTAGTCGGAAACAGTAGACCTCGTCCGCATTACTCATGTCTATCAAGACGCTTCACAAGACCAGGTGAAGTGTCGTTCTTTGTTTGAAGGGAAGCGAAATTGGAAATCGGAATAATCGGCCTGCCCAGCAGCGGCAAGACCACCATATTCAACGCGATGACACGGGGCCATGCTGCCGTCGCGGGATATGCTGACAAAGCCAACGTCGGCGTAGCGAAGGTGCCAGACGTTCGGCTCGACGAACTCACAAAGATGTACAAGCCGCAGAAGGTCGTGCCCGCCGAGGTGAACTATGTGGACGTGCCAGCGCCCGCCGAGGGGTTAAGCAAGACACGAGGCATATCGGGCCAGTACCTGAACGATCTGCAACGCGTCGATGCACTCCTGATCGTCGTGCGCGCATTCGAGGACGAGTCGGTCGTTCACGTGGACGAGTCGGTGGACGCCTTCCGGGACGTTGAAAACATGATGCTGGAATTGACGTTCTCCGACCTGGAACTTCTAGAACGTCGGCTGGCCCGCCTGGACGATCAGTTTAAGGGAGCGAAGACCGTCGAACGCGACGCGATGCAGAAGGAGCGGACGCTGCTCGAACAGATCAAAGGGCAGCTCGAAGACGGCGTCGCGATTCGCGAGCAAACGCTTACGCCCGATCAAGTCACCCAGCTCCAGGGGTTCCAGTTCCTTACCTCAAAACCCTTGATCGTGGTGGTCAATGCGGGCGAAGACCAACTCGATGAGACAGATAGTCTTGAGAAGCGGTTGGCTGAAGCAGCATCCGGTGACGGTGTCCGCACCGCCGTGATCTGCGGCCAGTTGGAGATGGACCTGGCGCAGATGGAACCGGGGGACGAAGCCGAGTTTCGAGTGAGCATGGGCGCGGGTGAGTCCGGGCTTGGACGGATGATACAACTCTCGTACGACGTGGTTGGACTGATCTCGTTCCTAACAGTCGGCGAGGACGAGGTGCGCGCGTGGGAAGTCCGCGAGGGCACGCCAGCCCAGCAGGCTTCTGGAACAATCCACTCCGACCTCGAACGCGGCTTCATCCGTGCCGAGGTTGTGTCATACGACGACCTGATGAGTTGCGGTAGCCTGGCTGAGGCTCGCAAGCGCGGTGTTCTCCGGCAGGAAGGCAAGGAGTACATAGTCAAGGATGGCGATATCATGCACGTGCTGTTCAACGTGTAGCCCCCATGCCAGCCATCGCTCTGTACGTCCACATCCCGTTCTGCGAGACCAAGTGCCCATACTGCGACTTCAACACCTACGCGAAGATCGAATCGCTCATTCCCGGCTACGTAACCGCGCTCGAAACTGAGATAAAGACGTGGGGTAAGCTGCTCCGCGGCCCGTCGGTCAGAACAATCTTCTTTGGCGGCGGCACCCCTTCCTATCTTCCATCTGACGATATTTCGTCGCTAATAACCGCGATCAGCGCCTCGTTCGACATTGAGGATGGCGCGGAGGTCACGCTAGAAGCGAACCCGGGCGATTTCACCGATGGCAAGTTAGCCCAATACGTCGATTCAGGGATCAACAGATTAAGTATCGGAGTCCAGAGCTTCGACGATGAATTACTCGAACTGCTCGGACGGCGACATTCGGTGGCCGACGCGGTCGCGGCGTACAAGATGGCGCAGGATGCAGGCTTCGACAACGTCAGTATAGACTTGATGTACGGGCTGCCACACCAGACCATCGACCATTGGAAGACGACGCTGGACCGAGCTACTGACCTTCACCCCACGCACATCTCCATGTACGCGCTGACCCTGGAGGGGGGCACGCCGATGGAGCACTCGGTTGAGGTGGGTAAGCTGCCTTCTCCCGACCCCGACCTTGCCGCCGACATGTACGCTATGGCGGAGGAGGCGTTCGACGACCTGGGATATCGACACTACGAGATATCCAACTGGGCCATCGAGGGCAAGGAGAGTCGTCACAATCTCGTCTATTGGCGCAACGAACCCTATTTGGGCGTCGGTCCGGGGGCACACTCTTACCTGCACAATCACAGGTTTGCGAACCTGAAACCGCCAAGAGAGTATGTGAAGCGCCTGAGTGGCGCTCGTCACCCCCTCTCTAACTCTCCCCCTTCAAGGTGGAGAGGACAAGAGACGGAGGGAGAGAGTTGGCGTGACGGATTTACACCTTCCCCCCTTGAGAGCGACGGTTGGGATGGGGGGAATGCATCGACCGCTATCCAATCAGTACCAGTCGTCGACTCCGTCGAGCTCATCGACAAGCGCCTCGAAATGGCGGAAACGATGATGATGGGACTGCGTCTCGACGACGGCATCAGCGTCCGCGTGTTCGAAAAGCGGTTCGGAGAGTCGCCGCTAGCGGTCTACAAAAAGGTATTTGACGATCTGGGTCCGACGGGGCTCGTTGAAGTGGTCAACGACCACGTCCGCCTCACTCCAAAGGGATTGTTCCTCAGCAACGAGGTATTCATCCGCTTCTTCGACTGACCGAACACCCAGCACGCCGTTTTGCTATCCTAGATTCATCTTCCACCAAGGTTGGTGACCTTGTACGTAATCGGAACTGCTGGACACGTCGATCATGGTAAATCGACACTCGTGCAGGCGCTGACGGGCATTGATCCAGACCGGCTGCGCGAGGAAAAAGAGCGCGGGCTGACCATCGACCTGGGCTTCGCGTGGATGCCCCTCTCCGACGGCAACGAGGTAAGCATCATCGACGTACCGGGTCACGAGCGCTTCGTCAACAACATGCTGGCTGGCGTCGGCGGCATCGACCTTGCGCTGCTGGTGGTCGCTGCTGACGAGTCGGTCATGCCTCAGACCCGGGAGCACCTCGCCATACTGGATCTGTTAGGCGTGAGCCGGGGGCTCGTCGCCATCACCAAGCGCGACCTGGTCGACGACGACTGGCTGGACCTGGTGACGGCGGAGGTTGAGGAGATGCTGGAAGGGACGACGCTGGAAGGCGTGCCAATTGTCCCTGTGTCAGTAACTAGCGGCGAAGGATTAAAGGATCTGGTAGCAACCATCGAATCGCTTCTCCAGGAAACGGAGACTCGGAAAGACCTTGGTCGTCCCCGGCTGCCCATCGACCGCGCCTTCACGATGTCCGGTTTCGGGACCGTCGTCACAGGAACCTTGGTCGACGGCAGCCTGAGCGTCGGCCAGGAGATCGAGATTCTGCCGGATCACCGGACGTCACGGATTCGAGGTCTCCAGACTCACAAAACGAAACTGGAAATAGTGATGCCCGGCACGAGGGTAGCGGTAAATCTGGTTGGTGTGGCACAGGAAGATGTTCAGCGCGGTGACGTGCTCACTATTGCTAACTGGCTCCGACCGACAGACGCTATCGACGTGCATTTGCGAGTCATCGAAGATTCGCCGAGGGCTGTTCGGCACAATATGTTCGTTACGGTGCACACTGGCAGCAGCGAGGTCGTAGCCCGACTCCGGCTGCTGGACCGCCAGCGGACAGAGCCGGGGGAGTCAGCGTGGGCGCAGTTGAAGCTGGAAACGCCAATCGCGGTCGTGAAAGACGATTTTTTCGTAATTCGTTCTAATCAGGCTACCCTTGGCGGCGGCAATGTCGTCGCCCCCCACGCTCGGCGGCACCGTCGAAACCATCAGCCGACTCTCGACCGGCTCGCTATGATGGAGCAAGGGACTGTACAGGACATCCTGGTGAAGACCATCGAGCAGTCCGAGCCAGCCGATTTCGACGATCTGGTTAATCGGGCGAACATGCAAGCCGAAGCAGTGCGATCAGAGCTCAACAAGATGGGTAAAGATGGCGAAGTCGTGCTCCTAGCATCAGGCAGAACAGTTTTTTCGAGGAGCGGATGGGCCTCGCTGGTCAGCAAGGCGCGCGGATTTCTGGCCGACTTTCACGAAAAGTATCCGCTCCGAAAGGGCGCTCCAAAAGAGGAGCTTCGTAACCGAGTCGGCCTGACGCCGCAGGTGTTCACAGAGGTGCTTGTGCTGTTGCAGACCGACGACATCATGGTCGAGGATGGCCCGGTCGTACGTCTGACAGGTCACGCACGGCAATTGACCGAGGCCCAAAAGACGGCAGCACAAGCCTACACAAAATCTCTCACGACGCAGCCATTCTCTCCGCCGACCGAGTCGACACTTGACGCGGAGATCGTCAACCTGCTGGTCGACGAGGGACAGGTTGTACGGGTTAGCAAGACGATCGTGTTCGCAGTGTCGGCGTACCAGGAGATGGTCGATACCATCACAAAGCACATCGAAGCCAGCGGCGAGATCACCGTCGGCGACGTTCGCGATATGTTTAGCACCAGCCGCAAGTACGCCCTCGCGCTCCTGGAGCACCTCGATCAACAGCGGGTGACTCGTCGGGTGGGTGACGCGCGTGTGTTGAGGTAGGCAGGAGCTAGCGTCTGAAAGATATTGGCCCAACCCCGTATGGTGTGCCGATCTGCACGTGCTTTTGAATAGACCGTTCAGATTGTGATCTGATGGTCTAGCAGAAGCACATGCGATACACTGATTCTCGATAATTTCACCGGGTGGACATGGCCTCAGGGACGCTTCAATCGGCAGGTATCACACGTCACGCCATGTGGGCCGCGCGCCTCGTGGTTCTGGTGGCGTTTTTCGACCTGTTCATGCAGTTCCCGACCGTTGCGCCGTACGCTGAAGACTTTGGTGCGTCGGCGGCGCTAATCGGGATCATCGTCGCGGCGTACTCCTTTACGAACCTGTTTGGCAACTTGGGCGCTGGGTTCGTACTGGACAGGTGGGGACGCAGAGGCCCCGTGGTAATTGGCCTGCTAATCACTGCCGTCGCAGTGGCGAGCTACTCGCTCGTCCAGACATCGGAGCAGTTGATCGGCGTTCGAGCTGTACACGGCATCGGTGCAGCGATACTTGCACCGGGTGCGTTCGCCATCATCGGGGATGGGGCCGCATCGGACCGCCGAGGCCATGCGATGGGTGTCACCGGAGCGCTGATTGCCGTTGCCGCTCTGATCGGCCCTCCGTTTGCGGGTATCCTCCGAGACGTGTGGAATGCGGAGACTGTTTTTCTCGTCGACTCCGTGATCGTATTCGTCACTCTGGCCGTGTTCGTCGTCACGACTCGTGAAGTTCCGCTCGCCACGACGGTGCAAACGGAGTTGGGGTCTCGGGTGCAATCACAGCCCTACATATCAGAACGGGCCGGGCTATGGGCTGCGTATGCGGCGACGTTTGCCATCACAGTCGGTATAGGCACGCTGGTGACGTACTTGCCTCTCGTCCTCGAAGCTCAGGGTGAGACGGCGGCGCGTTCAGGATACAGTTTTGGCATATACGCACTGGTGGCGATGGTGGTGATGGGCAGCCCGATCAGCCGAGCCAGCGACCGCTTTGGGCGTTTCAAGCCGCTGGTTATCGGCCTCGTAGGAGTTGCCGCCGGCCTTGGAGTCCTAGGCGTGGTGAGTGGTTACGGAGGCGTCGCTATCGGCATGGCGGTGTTCGGGCTGGGATACGGCTTCGTCTTTCCAGCCGCCGCCGCTCTCGTGACAGAGGCCACAGGCGCTGGCCGCCGAGGGATGGCGTTCGGGGTTTTCTACGCGGTGTACTCTTTCGGCGTCGTCGTTGGCTCGGTCGGCAGCGGACGGCTGGCAGAGATGCAGGGCAACCTCGAAGGCGTACCCTTCGTCGTATCCGCCATCATCGTGCTGGCCGTTATCCCCGTCGTGTGGATGTTCAAGTCAGCCGTTGTAAGCGAAAACCGTCAAACGTAACGACAGAGCCTGCAAGACCTATGTACGCCACTCGTACTCTACGATATTACGTTTTTCGTTTGACGTTTTCTGAACTACACTCCCAACTCCTCTAGCCGCTCGTCGTCGATACCGAAGTGGTGGGCGATCTCGTGAACGACCGTGGTGCGAACCTCTTCGACAATCTCGTCGTCTGTCTCGCAAATGGATTCGATAGACTTTTGAAAGATAGTTATGCGGTCGGGCAGAACCATGATGTAGTCCGCCCGCTCCGTAAGAGGGACGCCCTCGTACAGGCCGAGGAGCAAGTCGTCTTCATCTACAAGGTGTCCAGCAAGCTGGTCTGGCAAAGGCCAGTCTTCGACAGTCACATCAACGTTTTCGAGGTATCGACTAAACTGCTCCGGGACCGTCCCCAACGCCTCGTGCACCAGCCTCTCGAATGCTTGTCTTTCCATCCGAGAATTCTACCAGAGTTTCATGTGGAACCGACCTTACGCGTGGACTGATCGCGGCTGTCGTGGAGCAGCAACCGACCTCACCGGGCTGTGGAATTGTCGTATCGATTGTGATAAATTGCACACATGGCGCACCTAGCTACAGTCGGCAACTCAGCTACGACTCCGAGCCGAACTGGCGACCTGGTTCGAGACGGATTGCTTGTAGCCAGCGCCGTGCTGATGGCCGTGACGTTGTACCTCGTCTTCTTCTACGTACCGACCGATGCCAATCTCGGCGTCTCCCAGCGCATCTTCTACTTCCATGTGCCGGTTGCGGTGTTATCGCTCATCTCCATTCTCGTGGTCGCAGTTGCGAGCGCTGTTCACCTGATCACGAAGGGGAGTAAGTCCGACGCAGTTGCCTATGCGTCTGCTGAAGTGGGTATCGTATTCTGTAGCATTGCAATCGCCACTGGAGCAATATGGGGCAAGCCTGTGTGGGGAGTGTGGTGGACATGGGACCCCAAGCTGACCCTGACGCTCGTTCTCTGGTTCATTTACGCTAGCTACCTGATGCTGCGCGCATACGGGCCGAAAGGCTCCCAGGGGGCACGGTACGGGGCAGTTCTTGCATTGATCGGAGCGGTCGACTCGCCGATCATCTACTACGCGGCTGAGTTGTGGCGCTCGACGCATCCAAATCTTCTGGTGGGCCCCGCCGCGGAGTCCGGCGCGCTTGACCCGAAGATGGAAGTAGCCATACTGGTGGCTCTGGTGACGTTCGTAGCCCTTTTTGTCCATCTGATCATCGAACGATATAGCTTGAGGAAAACAGAGACCGATGTCGACAAGATTTTTCAGCAAGTTTCTTAGAACGCTCCACGTCGCCAGACCCACGCTCTCTGTGTTGGTGGGATTCGTATTCATGGCCGTGCTGACGGGCACAATGTATGCTGCCAGTGGAATTGGTGACGAGTTCGTCTCGTCGGTACCGCTTGCTCAGGAGTCGGGCTCCGACCCGGAGGCGAACCTACCCTTCCTGTTCGCGGTGTATATCATCACGTGGGCAGGCTTTTTTGGGTATGTTTTTTATATGTCACGCCGCCAACGTGAGATGCAACGTGATATTAATGTTCTAAAGCAGGCCGTTCGAGAGAAGGAAGAGGCGGCCTCGTAGGCCGACTGGAGGTCAGCGGACAATGGCTGAACAAGATTTGACTGAACAATTACCATTACCTCAGGATGAACAAGACTTCGTCCCCGAGCCGAGCCGGATGGCCCATCGGATCAAGGTCATCGTTGGCCTAACGGTCGTGCTGGGCGCGCTAAGCTTCCTCGGATTCACGACATTCCAGAGTGCGACCGTATACTTCTACACGGTCGGTGAGATCAGGCAGATTGGGACCACCGAAGAGGGACGCATCGTGCGGGTCAACGGCAAGTTGGTGCAAGACACGTTCGTCCGCGAGGAGTCTTCAACCGTCGCCCGGTTCACGCTCCAGGACACTGAAGGGACGGAGACACTGTCTGCAGTACATCAAGGCGTCGTCCCCGACCTCTTCTTCAACGACCACTCAGAGATCATCCTCGAAGGGTCGTACAGCGAGGACGGCGTCTTCCATAGCCAGAACGTTATCGTGAAGTGCCCGTCGAAGTACGTCGCGGCAGGATAAATCTCATGGCGATGCTGGCGGACCGAATCACGGTAGACCCGGAACAGTGCAGCGGACGCCCCTGTATCCGTGGTATGCGGATCAGGGTAACGGACGTTCTCGACTTGCTCGCTAACGGCCTGTCACCAGAGGAAGTTCTCGAAGAGCTACCCGATCTTGAGATGGACGATATCCGGGCTTGCTTGCGGTTTGCAAGTGAGCGTCTGAACCACCCCGTACTAACTTGATCCTTTGGGTAGATGCCCAACTGTCCCCTCAGATAGCTCCTTGGCTAGCTCGTGAGTTTGGCGTTACCGCACGTGCGGTTCGAGACGTAGGTTTGAGAGACGCAAAAGATCGGGAGATTTTTCTTGCGGCACGCCAGGCGAACGCGACCATTGTCACGAAGGACAGTGATTTTCTGCAGCTTCTCTCACAGCTAGGTACTCCCCCACAAATCGTATGGATCACGTGCCGCAATACGTCAAACGATCAACTTCGCACAATACTTAATCGTGCGATGCCTCATGCAATCGAAATGCTCGGCATGGGCGAGCCTATCGTGGAAATAAGTGATTCGGACTAAACGCCGAAGGGCCGGGGAATTCCCCGGCCCTTCGTTTGTCCTGTAGCCAATCCGGACTTTACAAAAATATCTAGTTGTTGTGTTGGTGGCCCTGCTCGTGGATCATCGCGTGGATGGCTTCCTTGAGCTCCGCCGGAGCAGGCTCATCGCGTTTCATCGAGCCGAGCAGTTGGATAGTATCGACGAGGGTATTGAAGAATGCCAGGCAGACCTCACACCCGTCAAGGTGCGCACGAACCTGAGCGATCTGGTTCTCGTCTAGATCGCCATCTACATAGTCCGACGCCATCATGCGAATCTCCGGACACTCCGGCTCGGATTCTCGTTTGAAGAATTTCGTTAGTTGAGCGACCATTTCTACGTCGAGCACCTTTGATGAGGTTTCGCCACGCCACTGGATGATACTTTAACTTTGTCGCGGCCTTCTTTACAATACGATGCAGGCTCTCCAGTTTAGGTTTCGCCCATCGTCACGCTTGCGGCAACACCCCTTTTGTCCAGGTAACGAAAAACCCGTCGGCAGCGTTTCATGTACGAAAGACCTTTATGACCTCACCCTCCAATAAAGAGACCATGCCCGATGTCGAGTTAGAAGACTTCGAGACGCTGGTCGAGAAGCACTCCGATTTCGTTTACAACGTCGCATTTCGCGTCATGGGCGACCCCGAGGAGGCCGAGGACGTGGCGCAAGACGCATTCCTCTCAGCCTATCGCGCCTACGACCGATTCGAGGGCAAATCGCAAGTAACGACTTGGCTGTATCGGATCACGATGAACGCCGCGCTCATGCGCTTGCGGAAGACCAAGAAAGCGCGCACCTTGACCCAGACGGGTATCGACGATATGGAGATCGTCGACTGGACGACGAGTCCGGAGAAAGAAGCTGCCAACTCGGAGCTACGCGACAAGCTGCAGGCGGGTATCGACCTCCTGGAGCCCGATTTGCGCGCCGCCCTCGTTCTGCGGGACGTTCAGGGCATGTCCAACACCGAGGCAGCATAGATTCTGGACATAAGCGTTTCGGCTCTGAAGTCACGCCTGCACCGGGCGCGGGTGCTGGTACGGAAGTACCTCGAAGAGTACGTGAAGACGCCGAAGCAGTAGGGCATCGAGCCCTCACCCCGGCCCTCTCCCTCAAGGGGAGAGGCGGCAAAACGATTGCGATTGCTACTCGACTCTTGTTGCCTTCGCCAGGCGTTTCTTTGCTTCGGCGTAGACATCCGGTGGAAGCGGACCGCGCGTTGCGGTACGGACGTTTTGGCGAATGTGATCGGGGTTCTTGGTCCCGACGATGATGGTGTCGATGCCAGGGTGTGAAAGGGTGTAGCGCAACACGAAGTCCGTGCGGTTATCGCCCTCATCGCGCAACTCGTCGAGGTTGGCGTCGTCCCACACCTGCCACACTTCCTGCCGCCCCTTGCCCTCACCTGGCTCACCTTGTGATACTCCACCGCGAATGACTGTGCCCATCCCGGCGTTGGATGCCTCCGCGATCGGAACTTCATTGTCGCGGGAAAAAGCACCGTACGGTATCTGGAAAACATCAAAGCTGTCCCACTCGATGAATGTCGAGACATGGGGAGCCGAGGTCGATGCGCCGATCCAACGGACTTTGCCCTGCTCGCGCATTTTTTCTAGGGCTTCGAGAAGTTCGCCCTCCTGAACGTGCTGGGCGTTGGCCCCGTGAAGCTGCATGACATCGATAGTATCTGTTCGGAGACGTTTGAGGCTCCGCTCGACGCCGATCATCAGATTTTCTTTCGTCCACTCCCTGCCGCCGGGAATGCAGCCACACTTCGTTGCGAGCGTGAACTCGTCTCGACGATGCGAGATGAATTTGCCGATGTGCTGTTCGGAGCGACCATAGCAGTCGGCCGTGTCGATGTAATCGATACCCTCGTCAAGAATCGTGTTCAGTACCAACTCGGCCTCTTCCTCGTCGAGGGGCCACTTGGGATTGGCGTCCCTCAGTTCCATTGCGCCGAAGCCAAGGCGCGTGACCTTGATACCCGTGCGCCCGAGAGTTGATGTGGGTATGGCGTTTGTCATTGGAAGGCCTCCGAAGGGTGGCATAATATGGTTTTGACGGGTGGGCGAAATCTTCACTCCTTCGCCAGACTCAGGACAGGCCCTCACCCTAGCCCACTCCCTTGAAGGGAGAGGGGATACGAAAAGTTGCTATGCGCTATCTATGCTATGCGGACGCTCCAGCCGAAGGGGTCGTCTTTGCGGCCATACTGGATGCCTGTAAGCTCGTCAAATAGGCGGCGCGCCAGCGGGCCGGTCTCGCCTGTTCCGACAGTGATGTCCTCGCCCTTGTATCCGATCTCGCCGATGGGTGAAACAACCGCGGCGGTGCCGGTGGCGAAAGCCTCGCTGATCGTGCCATCCTTGCAGCCTTCGGCAACCTCCGTGATCGAGATTCGCCGCTCAACAACATTCATGTCCCAGCTTCGCACAACCTGTATGACGGAGTCCCGCGTAACTCCAGACAGGATCGAACCTGAGAGACTTGGCGTGACCAGCTCGTCGCCAATGACGAAGAAAACGTTACTGGTACCAACCTCCTCGACGTATTCACGCTCGACGGCGTCGAGCCACAGCACCTGCGTGTAACCCTTCTTCTTCGCAACCTCCGAGACGTAAAGGGTTGGGCCGTAGTTACCGGAGGTCTTGGCATTGCCGACACCGCCGCGCGCCGCGCGGATATACTCGTCCGAAACGTAGATGCGCGTCGGACTAAACCCCTCTTTGTAGTAAGGCCCAACGGGGCTCAGCACAACGAAGAAGAGGTAGGTGTCCGACGGCTGAACCCCGAGCGCAGCTTCGGTTGCGATCATCGTGGGCCGGATGTAAATGGACGTGCCGTCCGACGTGGGCAGCCAGTACCGGTCAAGGAGAACCAGTTCCTTGATCGCGCTCATGAAGATGTCCCGGGCGATCTGCGGCATGACCATGCGCTGGGTCGAGCGATCCATCCGTTCGAGGTTTTTGTCAGGGCGGAAAAGCCCGATGCCGCCATCGGCCATGTGATACGCCTTCAGGCCCTCGAAGACCTGCTGGTTGTAGTGGAGCACTATCGCCACTGGGTCGAGAGTCAGATTGTGGTACGGCTCGATTCGCGAGTTGTGCCACCCTTGGGCCGAGGAGTAGTTCGCGAGGAACATATGGTCGGTCAGTATCTTGCCAAAGCCAAGATCGGCATCGGCGGGACGTGGCCGCTGACCCGCGGTCGGGGACTTGGTGATCGGTATTTCCATCGGGGCCTCCAGTTAACGCGACTAGGAATCTGAATATATCATTGAGGGACAGTTTGGGCTACATTGCGAGTTCGCTGATTTACCAACGCAGCGAAACAGGTGAGGCGTATCGAGTCACGGTCTTCATTGGAGTTTCGTCCTTGCTGAACTGCGTTTTTCGCCCTGTGTACAAGGGTGAGTCTGACGAGAGACCCGGAGTCATCTCAATCAAGGTGTTGCCACGGAAGTGACAGGTATGGGTTACCTGTTCGCCTATCCTGTTGCCCGGCCACTGGACTTGGTGGACTGTCCATCGCTCGGTCGTCTCGACCATTGGAAATTCGATGGTCACCTCATCGCCTGGTCGAAGATCGTTTATTCTCAGGTAATTGCCAAACCAGGCAGTCTGCGTGTTCAGACCATTGTTGAGACAGGTGACTTCGCCGCGGTCGGCCCAAAGCGGTATTCGGACGAACAGCTCTCTGGCTGTTTTGTTGCGGATGACTACTTTGCCCTCGTACGGAAGGTAGCTGTGAATATCCAACCACTGCGATGCCCTGTTTAGCAAAAGGTTTACGCGCGCGGTTCCGTCCAGGTAGCGCAACGCACCTTCCCAGGCGTAGAACAAGCCCATGTTGCCGTGCGTCCCGCAGCATAGACCTACCCGACTCTTGCTGGACCACATGGCAAATCCGCCGATCGAACGCTTGATTGCGTCGTCAGCGTTCACACCGGGGTCATCTGGCGGGTTGGGCTTGCCTTCGGCGAGGCTTGCCAGGTAGTCGGCGTCGTCTGGCGTGATCTGCATTTCGACACCGTGATTGCGGATGTACTGGTCGACATCCTCCCAATAGTCGCCGACCCCGGCGTCGGACAATTTGATGGCCAGCCCGATCATTCGGGCGGTGGCGCACCCCTGGTAGTCGAAATAACCGATTCTCGGCAAAAGGATCTGGCGTGACCACTCATAGCCGTCTCGGACGAACGCCTTTAGCCGAGAGTCGTTTGTAACAATGGCGTATTCCAAGACCGCTCGCAAGGTATTCGCGTGGCCATGGAGGTGGCCCTGCCAATGGGCGTGTTCGGCCCCGATCGTCAGCGGGTACTCGCCTGTCTCCACGTCGGCCCAGAACTGGGGTTTGGTGAGAAACCGTACCAACTTGCCCGAAAGTTCGAGAGCCTCTTCGTTGCCCGTCATGCCGTACCAGGTGGCGAGAACACCCGGCATGTGCCCCTGGTGATTGAAGAGCGACCCTTCCTCACCCCCTTTTTCGTCTCTCGGTTCGGCAGTGTCCTTCCAACCATGCTCGGTGAAACAAGATCGAAGGTATTCGTCGTCGTACAGACCCAGCGTCGGAAAATAGGCGTAGTCGTCCTTCCGCACTACCATTCGATCAAGACCGTGTACCAGCGCGTCGATTCGCTCTTTCCATGCCGAGTCGCCGGTGTACTGGTACCAGGCGACCATCGCCCGCGCCATGCGGCCCTGTCCGTGAACCATCGCGAAGGGCTCGGAAATCCGCAACCACGGCTTGACGCTGAGATCACCGTCGACCCAGTGAAGGCCGTCGTCCCCGAGCATTCCGGCCATCATCTCGACCATCGCCTGCTCGGTGTTGAGATTCAGCGTGCTGCCGGTCATAACGCGAAGAAAGGCCAGCGCTTCGAGCCCCTTCGACTGGCAGGCCCCCAGAGAGGTGACATGTGTGCTGAGCACCGGTGGGCTAGACTGGTCGAACTTACCGTGAAAGTACATCTCGTGACCGAGATGCTCGTCGATGATGCCGGTGAGGTGCGATATCCCACATTCCGCCCGCTGAGCCAGATCGAGTGTGTCAGGCACTTCGTCATCGTAGTAGTCGCCCCGCAGCCCGAGCGGTCTGCTTATGTTGTCATACTTGATCAATCCGTCCCCCGTTGTTCGAACATCGATTAACGCCAGGCGACAGTGATTTTACCGCGCCACGTGGAGCAACGCCAATCCTATGCCGTCGAACAAACAAAAACACCCCGGTAGTTAACCACCGGGGTGTTTACTCAATCGATCAGTGCGAGCTATACCCCGTACGACCCTACCATCTGTGCCGTTGTCAGCACCTTGGCCTTAGACTCCACGAGTTCGAGGCGCTGTTGCAGCGTAGGGCGGGACTCAGCCTGATACAGCAGTCCGAGGGGCACACCGCCGCGCTCTACAAGGGCCGTTGCCGCGTCAATGCTGCTAGGGTCGTGATCCTCTGGGATATCCCATGCCTCACCGGCGATACCTTTCTTGGGGTCGCCCTTGAGGGCCTTGTATGTGTCGTTGAACTCGGTGCAAGGCGATTGAACGTGGACGATGGAGAAGCCCGGATACTCCATCCCATTGTAGATCATGTCTGCCATGTCTTTGATCTTGCTCGACATCGCGGAGGCGATGTGCGACACGCCGATGGTCAAATAAAACCTGAGCGGATTTAAGCTCTCCTCGGCCTTGCCGTACGGAGTGGAACTGGTGATCATTCCAAGGTCGCTCGTAGGCGAACTCTGGCCCTTGGTCAGGCCGTATACCCCATTATCCATTATCACGACACAGACGTTCAGGTTGCGCTGGGCCTGGGGAGCGATGTGCTCCATACCGATGCTCAGGAAGTCGCCGTCGCCCGCAACAACGATCACGTTGAGGTCGGGTCCGCCCGTCTTAACGCCGAACGCGACAGGCAATGTGCGTCCATGCAAACCATGAATGCCGAAAGGCTGCTCACCTTCGAGCAAATGGACGAGGTTGCCGGAGCACCCGATACCAGCGACCACTACGGTCTGGCGCATCGGCTCCTCAGTTTCGACAAGCCGTTTGGCAACCGCCTGTTCGAGCGCCCGGCGAACTCCAAAGTCGCCGCAGCCAGGGCACCATTTGAAGTCATATTCGGGATTTTTGTCGGTCATACTGCAACACCTTCCTTTTGGTCAACGTCCATCCGGTCTTCGATTCGCTGCATCAGGTCTCTAATACTAAATGGGAGGCCCGTGTACTGCGTTATGGCCTCGGCTCGTACGCCGTGAGACCGGAGCACAGAAGCAAACTGGCCCTGATAGTTTAGCTCGGGAACAATGACTAAGTCCTTACTCTTTAGTTCTTCGAGTAAGGCAGGAGGCAAGGGGTTGATGTACATCGTGTAGTACCAGGCAAGGTTGTCGGCGATGCCAGTATCGCGCATTTGCTGCCAGACTTCGCGGACAGGACCTTTCGAGCCACCCCAGGGCATAAGGGCGATAGAGGCCCCGGTGTTGTCGGCCTCGAAAGTGCCGGTTTCCAGGAGCTTGAGCTTGCCGAATCGTCGCTCGGTCATCTGGATATGACGTTCAGGCAAATGAGTCGTGTCGCCCATGCCGTCGTGCTCACTGGCATTGGCAATGTAGCTGCCTGGCCCGCCAGGCAGGGGCATTGGCGAAAGCTCGCTCGGTTCGTAGCGATGGTAGCCATTGGTAGCAATTGACTCGTCGTAGACCATTCGGTTCTCGACGGGCACTTTGTCAAGATTGGGTTTACGAACATTTTCCTTGCGTTCCGAGAGGGAATGTTCGCTCAAAAGGATAACCGGGCCCTGATAGCGTTCGGCCCAATTCATGGCCTCGACTGCGGCATAGAAGCACTCCTCGACGGAGCCCGGCGCGATGACCGGCATACTCACGTCGCCGTGGGCCGGATGGAGTGCCGCGAAGAGGTCGGACTGCTCGGTTTTGGTGGGAAGGCCGGTAGCAGGGCCGCCGCGCTGGACGTCACAGACCACGATGGGAATCTCGGCCATCCAGGCGAAACCGAGCCCTTCGCTCATCAGAGAAAATCCGGGACCAGCCGTCGCCGTCATCGCCTTTCTCCCAGAATAAGCGCCACCAATGATGGCGTTGATCGCCTCAATCTCCGAGGAGACCTGGTAAGTGACCTTGTCTTCTGCGGTGAGCCAGTTTTCCATCCACACGAGTATGGTCGTGGCGGGGGATATAGGATAGCCCGCATAGAAATTGAGTCCGGCATGAGCAGCTCCAAGGCATATGGCCTCGTTGCCGTTAAGGAATATTTGATCGTAGTCCGGCTTATTGGGCGGAGCAAGCTCGCCAAGGTCAAAACCGCTTTTCTTCGCCTCCTCGCGACCAAGGGTCAAGCCGTGAATGTTTTGCGGGACTGTCTTTTCGCCGTATCGTTGGACGTTGCCCCAGCGCTTCGTAACGAACTCTTCCAGAATAGATTGCGGCATGTTCATGAGACCGGCGAGAGTACCCATGACAACCATATTGGCGGCCCTGGGGTTGCCAGTGGAACGGCCTAATTGATCGAAGGGGATGCCAAGGCTCACACCATCGTCTTCGAGTTGGAATGCCTTGGAGTCGTATACGACGACGCCTCCCTCTCGGACCTCGCCCTTGTGAGTCTCATAAGAGCTTTCGTTGAAGGCTACAAGAACGTCGAGTTGATCGCCCCGACTGAGTATGGCTTCCGTCGATATTCGCACTTGAAACCAAGTCGGCCCGCCAGTGATCTGTGACGGAAAAGTGGCGAATGTCTGAGCGTGATAGCCAGCTTGCACATTGGCCGATGCGAAGCCTTCGGCAACGGTTAGTAGGCCTTGACCGCCCTCACCGGCGAATCGAATTCTGAAGTCTGTCGTCTGCAACTGGTGCCTCCCTTCGGCAAACCCCGCAGCCGCATGGACACGCCAGCAACGGAGATCGAACGAGAAAAGCCCCGTGCATCGGTCTGTGCGACGGGGCATACATTCTAAGTAGGGTAATAGGTGCTCGGACTCATATTGATTCCGGTCTAAAATGCTACACGAATGGAGGGACGGGTGTCAACGAACCGCCGCAGTACAGACGCCCGCAGAGTTCCATGTACAACTTACTCAAGACCCGTGGGATGTGTGCCATTTCTCGCCACATCGGGCACCGCTCGTGGCCGATGGTTCGACGCCTCTTTCGCGAGACTGGCCCCGAATAGAAAGATCAGACCTGCAAGGAACGCCCAAATCAGAAGTAAGACGACCGATGAAAACGGAAGGTAGAGGAGATTCTGCTGTCCGGTCACATTCCCGAACCAGAAGAAGGCATGTTTGACGACCTCAAAAAGTATAACGGCCACAATCGCCCCGAAGGTCGCGTCGCGCGGGCGGACATAAACGTTTGGCAGCGTCCGGTATACGATTCCGAACACGGTTGCGCTCAAGAACAATGGAAGTATGGCCGATACCGTTCCAGTTACCACAACAATCACCCGATTGATTGGCCCTCCAACGACTGGCAGCGCTTCGCTGACGCTGAGCGCCAATTGGAACACGATTGTCAGGCCGATGGACGTAAGAAAGATTAGAACGATGCCGACGCCCAGGGCGAGTTCCAGTAGCGTGGTGCCAAGCATCTTGCGAGGAGGCACGCCAAATATGCGATTGACTGACCGATTGGCGGCCATGAACAAGCCGTTCGCTCCGATGAGAATGCCGACTACCGCAACAACCCCAACCGCGAATCTCGCGCTGAAAAGGTGATCGACAGCGGTATTGAAAAAGTCTTCTGACGCGGGAAAGAAGTACAGAAACGCGTCAGCGAGTCCCGTCTTGATAGTCGCTGGGTCGGCGAACGCGGCGAAGCCTAGAATAATCAATGCTACGAGTGGAAAGAACGATAGCAGCGTGAAGAAGGCCAGCGATGCAGCCAAATCTATGCCACCGATACTGATGAGCGACCGCCCCGCATGCCAGAGGGCCTTTGCCCGCCAAGCACCTGGCCCCTGCGGATGGTAAACCACGATGTGCTTCGAAAGGTCGATCAGCAGCGGCATCGTCAATGGGTCAACCACTCGGCCAGGGGCGCGAATGAGCCCTGCTATTGCTGACCGTGCGTACTCGCCAGCCTCTTCACTCACGTCGTACGCACCGTCAATTGCGCCTTCGGCTGCGGCCCGGACACATTTGATCGTCCCGAGAGCATCGACATTTTGCACTTCCAGTGCGCCCTCGACGATACTTCGAGACATGTGAGCGACACGCGCAGGATCGCCAGGAGAGTTGCTGACTAGCCTTCTCGCGGTTTCTCGGGTAGCACGGGGGACATTACCGCCGGTTGCAGAAACACCCGTGATTACGCCAACGACGGCCGCCCTCGCGGCGCTGCCCACGTCGATACCGATCTGAGTGATCGCTTCAAAAGCACCCGAAGAAGCCTCGGATACGGCCTGGTCAGGCTCGACGCCGACGGAGATAGCACCCTCGATCGCGCCGCCAACCGCATCCGTGCCCGCTGCCTCTACATCGGCACCAGCTTCGTTGTAACCACGAATCGCCCCTTCGACGGCCTCACGAATGATCGGACGAGTGGACTTCGATACCTCGGATGTGCCCTGAATGACTCCAATGACGGCATCTTTGGCGAAGCCGGTCGCCTCACCGCTAATCTCCGTAAGAGCGTCGATTGCACCGAGGACGGCATCACGAGCGAGGTTGCCGGCACGCTTCCCGTCGCCATTGGTGCCTTTGACAGCAAAATGCGATGCGGCCCGTACCCTCTCGCTCAACGGACCGTCGGAACCGGAGCCCACGAGTAAGTCGCGGACCTGCTGTCGTATTCTCCCGAACCTCATCCCCAACACCACCCATGCCTGCTACGGGTGAACGCAGGCTATCGGAAACGATCTAGCCCACCCCGATACAACATATTCTACATTAAAGCTGTAACAGGCTACGCGTCGCCGCTTAGAGGGTAAAGGGCTCTCAGGGTTGGGATACGAGGAAAAACAACCGGCGGTCTGCTCGATAAACTATCTGTATCAGGGGGAATCGGCGGACGGCTAAATGCGAGTCTGGTGCCTCTTGGCAGGGGCGAAGATTGAGTCTTCAGGGAAGTCGGCGACCTGTTTGCGTTTTCGGGAGAACAAGGACTTACCACCGAGGAAGCTCAGCACAGCCACACTGCCGCCGAGACCGAATGCGGTCCTTTTCAGGAATCCTCTTCTGGAAACACCATCGGTGGTTTCGTTAGGTTCGGCCATGTTCGTAGCTCACTCCAAAAATCGATCTGGTCGGTATTATAGACCAGCGTTCCTTGGTTTGGAAGGTCTGTACCTACAGCAATGAAGCCCTGGGGGATCGACCTAAATACACTTTACCGACCGCTCCAAAACAAGATACCCTAGGTCGCAGTGGAGGGTGAGATGAATAGCGAAGAGCAGCCGCAGCAACAACAAGAGCCGGAAATCCCCGAGGATGCGATCGTAGTATCGCAGGTCCAGTACGCGTGGCTCTGGTCATCGTGGTGGTTGGTGGCTATCGTGGCGGTGTTATTCGCGTTCAGCGTATTCCCTGACCCCTTCACCCCCGCTGTGCTTTTACTTATTATCGTAATACCGAAGTTCTGGCAGTGGCGGCGCACGAAGTACTACCTCACCGATGACACGCTCATTTACCAACGCGGCGGCGTGACCAAGACGCGGCGCTATCAGATCCCTTTGAGCCGCCTGACCGACACGCGGGCACGTTACGGCCTATTTGGCAGAGCGCTGGGATTCCAACACATCGACATCATGCTCGACAACGGCGCGGTCGCCAGCCTCCTGTACGTGCCTATTCAGACGGACCTCGTGACCTATTTTCACGAACGCATAGTCCCACCAAATCCGACTTCATCTGATAATACGGACCCGACTGATCCAGACCCCGATGCCGACGGGCAATCGGACGACAACTAGCCGAGGAAACGACGTGCAAAACGCCCGTGACGGATTCAAGCTGATACACGCTGGGAAGCTGATCGACGGGCGGGGTGGGCCTTCCACTGACGCCGGCGCCCTCCTGCTTGAGGGCTCGAAGATCGTGGCGGTCGGACGGCAGGGTGAGGTCAGGGCACCTGATGGTTCGCCGGTTAAGCTACTAGACTACTCAGACAAGACCGTCATGCCCGGCATGGTGGACACTCATACGCATCATGTCGGCTTCGGCGACGGGCGAGTCGGCGACGAGATCGCCACGTACCCGGACGAAATTCTCACCTTACAAGCAGCCAAGAACGCTCGCCGAGCATTGTTCTCTGGCGTGACGACGATTCGCGAGAACGGCCCAAAGAACATGACGATGTTCCGCCTTCGCGACTCCGTGAACATGGGGCTGACACTTGGTCCGAGGATGCACTTGTGCGGCAGGCCCATTTCAATCATCGGCGGACACATGGGCTACTTTGGCTCCGAGGTCACTGGTCCAAATGAGGCCCGCGCGATGGCACGGCAACTCATCAAGGAAGGGGCCGACTACCTCAAGATCACCGCGACCGGCGGCAGCACTGGAACGTCATTCCAGTTGCTTCCGGCGTTCAACGTCGATGAGCTACAGGCCATCACTGATGAGGCGCACAAGTTCGGAAAACCGACAGCCGCTCACTGTCTCTCGACGCAAGGTATCGCCAACGCACTGGAAGCCGAGGTGGATATGATTATCCACTGCGTCTTCAAGCATGCCGACGGCACGAACGAATTCGATGAAGCCGTCGCCGAGCGCATCGTCAAGCAAGGTGCATATATCAACCCTACCCTCCACGTTTTTCGCTCCAAAATATGGATACTTCAGCGTAAGAAGGAGCGGGAGGGACTGACCACCGACGAGCAGACCGAGCTCGACGGCCAGCTTCGGGAGTTCGACGTCCGAATCGATCATTGTCGTCGTGTCATTGAGATGGGCGGAAAGGTCATCACCGGCTCAGACTCGTCTTGGAGCAACTACCTTCTTGGCAACACTGCCTACGAGACAGAGACGCTCGTGATGTCGGGCTACTCTGCCGAGCAGGGCGTTTACTCCGTGACAGGTGACGCTGCACGTTCCCTCGATATGGACGACAAGGTCGGTACCTTGGAAGTCGGCAAGGAAGCCGACCTGCTCGTTCTCGACAGCGACCCGACGAAGGACATCAAGAACCTCTGGAATGTAGCGGATGTGTTTCTCCGCGGTCAGCGTGTAGATCGGGGTTCCGAAGAGTCGATTGCTGCGGTTCGTCAGCAGCCGCCAGAGAATGGGATATAGATAGAGCGACGCATGGCTGACAAAATTGATCTGAATTGCGACATGGGTGAGAGCTTCGGGATGTACAAGATGGGCCTCGACGAGGAGGTCATCAAATACATTAGCTCCGCCAACATAGCCTGCGGCTTTCACGCAGGCGACCCCATGTGGATGCGCCACACCGTCCGGCTGGCTGAAGAGAATGGCGTAGCGATCGGCGCGCACACGAGCTTCCCCGACCTGGTTGGTTTCGGCCGCCGTAACATGGACGCATCTCCCGACGAAACGAAGACCGATGTGATCTACCAGATTGGTGCCCTCCAGGCCTTCACCAAGACAAAAAGACTCCAGCACGTCAAACCGCATGGGGCTATGTATAACCGAGCCGTGGTAGACGAGGACCTCGCCCGCGCAATCTGCGACGCGCTTCTCGAAGTCGACAGCGATCTGGTGCTCGTCGCGCTGGCTGGCTCGCGATGGGTAGACGTCGCTCAGGATATGGGCTTGCGGGTCGCGCGAGAGATATTCGCCGACCGTGCACTGAACCCCGACGGCACCCTGGTCTCCCGCTCGAAGGAAGGCAGCGTGCTCCACGACATTGACGAGGTGGCGGAACGGAGCCTGCGAATGGTCAAGGACGGCAAGGCGACCGCCATCAACGGAGACACCATCGAGGTTGAGGCCGAAAGCCTGTGCATCCACGGCGACACACCGGGAGCCGTCGAAATGGCGAAGGTTTTGCGTGAGCAGCTCGATGCCGAGGGCATTGTGGTGACACCGGCGGGGCAACTCGTTTAAAATCTCCACATGTACGACTCTCCGAAATTTCTGGCCGCTGGCGACCAGGCGATTGTCATCGAGCTCGGCGACGAAATCAGCGCCGAGTGCAATCGACAGGTTCACAACCTCCGAAAAGCCATAGAGCGCGAGGCTATTGAGGGCGTCGTAGACCTGATCCCGACCTACCGATCGCTGCTCATCCAATACGACGGCACGCAGGTTTCATATGCAGATATGGCGTCGCGTCTGGCGAGCCTCCAGACGATCACCACAGAGACCGAAGAAGAAGCGCCGACAGTCGTTCACCTGCCGACTTTGTATGAGGGCGACTACGGCCCGGACCTCGGGTTCGTCGCCGAGAACGCGGGCATCAGTGCCAACGATGTCATCGAGCTCCATTCCGGCACCGATTACCTTGTTTACATGATGGGCTTCACTCCCGGGTTTCCGTATCTGGGTGGGATGTCGGACAAGATCGCCACGCCGAGGCTCGCCACGCCGCGACCCACGATACCTGCGGGCTCGGTCGGCATCGCTGAGGCGCAGACCGGTGTTTACCCAATCGACAGTCCCGGTGGATGGCAACTGATCGGACGAACTCCCCTTCGCCTGTTCGACGTAACGAGAGTCGAGCCATCACTCCTGGACGCGGGTGACTACGTACACTTTGTTCCCTTGTCCAGCGAGGACGAGTATCGACAGATCGAATCGCAGATCGCGTCGGGCGAATACCAAGTGACCACGACGGCCAAAGTATGAGCATCCCTATCCTCGAAATCATCGAACCCGGCTTGCTCACCACAGTCCAGGACCGGGGCCGATACGGCTTCCAGCGGTACGGCGTGCCCGTCTCGGGAGCGATGGATGAATTTGCCCTACGAATGGCGAACCTAATGGTCGGGAACGACCAGAATGCTGCAGCCATCGAGATCGCCGTGCAGGGACCGAAAATCGAGTTCTTGGCCGATACATGGATCACAGTCACCGGCGCTGACCTGTCCCCTACTATCGACGACCAACCTATCCCTCGGTGGCAGGCCGTCGAAGTCAAGGAAGACAGCGTACTGACGTTCGGCGACATGCGCGACGGCATGAGGGTGTACTTGGCTGTCCGTGGCGGTATCGACGTGCCGGTCATCATGGGCAGCCGCTCAACATACGTCAAAGGCAACTTTGGCGGACTTGATGGACGCACACTCCGGAAAGGCGACCAGCTAGCGATTCTGCCGGTGGATTCGAACGAGTTCGTGCCAAAGCAACTCCCGAAAAACTACACGGCGCCGGTCTATGGAGGACGGCACCGGCTGCGCGTCATTCTCGGCCCGCAGAACGACGAATTCAATCAAGAAGCGATCTCGAAATTCTTGGGTTCGCGGTACAAGATCGCGCCGGAGTCCGACCGCATGGGCTACATGCTTGATGGGCCTACGATAGGCCATGTCACTGACGCCGACATCGTGTCCGATGGCAACCCGCTCGGTGCTATCCAGATTCCCGGTGACGGCGTACCCCGGATCCTGCTTGCCGACAGAGGAACAACTGGCGGCTATACCAAGATCGCGACGGTCATCACCGCCGATCTCAGCAGGCTTGCCCAGGCCCTACCCGGCCAGACTGTGAGCTTTCAGCAGGTGTCGGTCGAGGAAGCCCAGGACGCTCTGAAAACGCAAGAAGCGGTGATAAGGTCAGTAGAACGACAGGGGCGAATACCCGTCATGTCGATTTCTCTCGACGGCGACATGTTCGAGATACAGACAGAGGACGGCCAAGCCGTCACACGACAGGACTCATGGGGGCCGCACACGCACACGGTCGTCCGGCGCATGGGCGTGTCGCTCAACGACGAGAGCTACGACTTCCGCGTAGAAGTACGGCGAGAGGCATAGCTTCCACCACATGATAGAACTATTTCACAGCCTCTCGGACTGGCTTATCGGGTTCGCCGACAGCGATTGGGCCATCGCGATGCTGGCGTTCAGTTCGTTCATCGAGTCGATTTTTTTTCCTATACCGCCCGACCCGCTACTGTTGGCCGTCGCCATTGCCCAACAGGATATCGCCATCCTTCTCGGCGTGATGGTGGCAGTCGCGTCGGTGGCGGGTGCCGTCGTCGGACATGCACTGGGCATGCGGCTGGGCAGGCCCATTCTGACAAGGATGTTCAGCGAGACGAAGATCGCGTACGTCGACCGACTCTTCGAGCGCTACGGCACCTGGGCTATCTTGATCGCCGCGTTCACGCCAGTGCCATACAAAGTATTCGCCATAGCCGCTGGCGTGTGGCGGATGGATAGACGCAAGTTCATCATCGCGTCAGTGATAGGCCGTGGCGCGCGGTTCATCACGATCGGCGTGCTCGTGTTCCTGTTTGGCGAAGAGATCGAAAAGTTCCTTAGCGATAACTTCGAAAAGCTAACCTTTGGGATTACGATACTCGTTGTGATGTCCGGTGTCGCGTGGTATATTCTGCACCGTCGTCGTCGGGCGCGAATGACGGCGTAACAACATGCCAAGGGGGAGAGCATGAACGTTGAGTTCGTTGTCTATCGAATATTGCACATCGTCTTCGGGGCGTTTTGGGTCGGCTCCGCGCTATTTCTGACGATAATCCTCGAACCACGGCTGCGAGCTATGGGCCCAACCTTTCACGGCCCCGTCATGGGCGCAGTCACGAAGGTTGCCGGGCCAGCGCTTTTAGGCAGCGGCGCAGTCACCGTGATCGTCGGCATCGTCATGACCTACAGACTTCGGTCGGGGAATTTCGACACTTTCTTCGACACCGGCTGGGGTTGGGCAATCACCATCGGCTTTGTGACCGCAATCGCCGCGTTGATTGTTGGCAGCGTTGTCGCCAGGCTTTCTGAGCAGCTGCGAAGCCTAGCCGGTGCCGTTCAGTCGGCTGTCGGCCCACCTACACCTGAGCAACAGGCGGAAATGGGTGCACTATCAAAGCGGCTCGTAATGCTGGCCCGAATCGCGGCGGCGCTGGTGTTGATCGCACTGATTGCTATGGCTTCAGCGAGGTTTGTTTAGTTACCCTCGGTTAAGAACAACTCGGTCTCGGGATTCCAGTCGTTCCACGCAAACCAGAATGACAGGGGCGACGGAATTCTCGCGAGAACCGTTCCTTGTAGCGGCCCATCGGTCGCCACACCTGTGAGCGCCGTCCAGGTTGTGCTGGTCTCCAGATCCCGCACGAGTGCTTGAGTACCGACCCCCTCTCGTTGTATCTCGAAGGTCAGAGGCCTGCCATCGACCTGCCGCTCGTAGACCAGGGCGGTGTCGGTGCCGCGCTCCAGGAACACGAGGATATCCCTGCCGCCAACCGTGTCGTTGACGACCGGTTGCTTGGCTAGCCCGCTCAACGGATACGCCTTGGTGTGTCCGTCGATATCTACCCCTACGACAAGAGCCTTGGAGTGAAGGCGGGTGTCATAGTTCGTCTCCCCGGTTACGCCGATGTCTCTGCCGAGGTAGTACCCTGTATATCGGTCGAATTGGTAGCGCCCCCGTTTATCGAGCGCGAGGGTATCGGGATGCACTGATTTCCAGGCGGCCCATGTGGTTTGGGTCAGCGGGACGAGATCAAGATCAGCGCCGACCAGCTCACAACGACACCTTTACCAAGAAACTGACTCCACAGGGTATCGGTCTGGTGATCGTACATGACAAGGGCGTTCATGATGAGCTTTCCAGATACGCCGAAAGTGTGCTCGTGTCCATCGATGAGGCGGGAATAGCCTATCCCCGTGAAGCAGAGCGGTCACCATGTGACGGCAACCGGTTGGCCTCCAACCACGTCATTAACGATCTCGTGGCGACTCATCATCTTGATGGAATACGCCTTGTGCTCGCCGCCAATAGAGATGCCAAGTACTGGCTCGTCCGGGGCCATCGATTGGTCCGCTTCAAACGCGGTGACGAATTCGGGTTCCAGAATCGCAGGGATCGAGTCTCTACCAAGCAGGGTGATGAGTTCGAGATCGCGTCTACCCGCCGTTCCAGCGACGTCTGGCAAAGATATGATCTCGGTCTGTATGTTCGGCCCGACGATCAAGTACTGGGCGGTTGGGATCAACAGCCACGCTAGTCCAACCGTGACTGCGGCGATGAGGCCGAGATGAAGTATTTTGCCAATCATGCGGAGAGTTTACACTCGTAAGTTCTCTTAATTTAGATGACACGTTCTGCGGTCAGGTTTATTCGTGGAACCGTCTCTCACGTGATGACCACAACCCGAAAGGAGGCTCGCGAGGGCACTCATTGGGTACATCAGCCCGAAAACGGTGGCCGCATAACACTATACTCACTTGACAAAGAAGGGTGTGCGTGGTCTAGAATATATCTGATGATCGTGGATGAGGCGGTCTGTACTAATCAGCGACGTTAGAGGATACGATGACTACAGTCTCGGCGCGAAGCTATCGATCACGAGCATCACGACACGCTAGGGGAGCGTTCCTCTCTACTAGGTACTCAGTTATTCTTATTACATCGGCAGTAGTATTGCTCACGCTAGGGTTAGCCATTCAGGGCTAGGTACCAAATTCTCATCCCGCCGATATTGAGGGAGTCGTTAATTCGGCTCCCTTTCTTTTTGCCCTCACCGTTCATCGATTTCGTCGACTAACTCAGTTGTTCAGTGTATTTACATACTTTTCAAGTAAGTATATACTAACTTCGATTCAGTGATGCTCCTCACCTCGATGGGCACCATCGTAAGATCTTGCAAGATGTCGGGCAGAGGTTGGCCTTGCGACGAAGTTCAGTGATTGCGGCAGTGGTGTTTTTTGTATTAGGAGCGTTCACTGCATGCGCGCAGGACGAGCCGAAACCGGCCGACATCATTGATGCAGCCAACCCACCCGGTTCCCTCGTTGTGTACTCGGGGCGCAGCGAGTCGCTGGTTGGCCCGATCGTGGCGCAGTTCGAGGACGCGACCGGCATTGACGTGTCTGCGAAGTACGGCAGTACGGCGGAAATCGCCGCAACGCTGCTCGAAGAGGGCGAGAACAGCCCCGCCGATGTGTTCTTCGCTCAGGACCCAGGCGGCTTGGGAGCAGTCGCCAAGGACGGGATGCTTAGCACGCTGCCAAACGAAATCACAGATCTTACTCCACAGTGGGCGCGGTCTCCCGAAGGGCTCTGGGTAGGCGTCTCGGGTCGGGCAAGGGTGCTCGTGTACAACTCCGAAACACTCAGCGAGGCCGACCTTCCTCAATCGATCTTCGATTTGACCAACCAACAATGGAGGGGCCGGATAGGTTGGGCCCCGACGAACGGTTCGTTCCAGGCGATGGTCACAGCCATGAGAGTGCTATGGGGCGAAGAGAAGACCACTGAGTGGTTGAAGGGCATACAGGCTAACGAGCCCACTTCGTACCCAAACAATACGACACAGGTCGCCGCAGCAGCAGCAGGCGAGATTGATGTCGGGCTCGTCAATCACTACTACCTTCACCGATTCCTGCAAGAAGAGGGTGATGCCTTCCCCGCGAGAAACTACCATCCGACAGCAGGCGGGCCCGGAAGCCTGGTCATGGTCGCCGGAGCCGGTATCCTCCAGACGAGCAAAAACCAAGAGAATGGCGAAAAGTTCCTGAAGTTCATGCTGTCGCAAGTCGGCCAGCAATATTTTGCGGGACAGACCTACGAATACCCGCTCGTCGAAGGAGTCCTAACGAATCGGCTCCTGACACCAATCGACGAGATCAACAGGCCGAACGTGGACATGGCGGATTTGGTCGATCTCGAAGGCACGCAGCGGTTGCTTCGAGAACTTGGCATCCTTGAGTGACTTTTGAAATGACGATGATTACGTGAGAATGATAGAGCCGCCCGGATTCTCCAACGCCGCTGGAGAACGCATACTTCAGCAGCGTTCGTATTTGCCTGCTACGTGGCCGCCAGCAGTGATATTGCTACCGGCGTTGTTGGTCGGACTCGTGATGCTGCTCCCCCTGGCATACCTGGTGATACGGAGCGCAGGCGCGACCGACGAGGCATGGGAGTTGCTGTTCCGCGTCCGCACCTTGCAGACTCTGGGAAGGACGACGCTACTCATCCTCCTGGTTACAGCGAGTTCGGTATTTCTGGCAGTGCCCATCGCCTGGCTAACGACACAGACCGATCTGCCGTTCCCTCGGGTATGGTCAATCATGACAGCACTGCCACTGGTCGTACCGAGCTTCGTGGGAGCGTTTCTATTCGTGTCCGTCCTCAGTCCCCGGGGGATATTGCAACAGGTACTCGAACCTCTTGGAGTCGACCGGCTACCTGAGATATACGGGCTGCCCGGCGCGGCCCTCACGTTGACGCTTCTGAGCTATCCGTACGTGCTGTTGACCGTCAGGGGCGCGTTTCAGGGGCTCGACCCAGCGCTCGAAGAATCGGCAAGAACTCTCGGGCACGGGGCGTGGAGTACGATGTTTCGGGTGACGCTGCCCCAGCTGCGCCCCGCAATTACATCCGGCTCGCTGCTAGTTGCGCTGTACACGCTAAGCGACTTCGGAGCGGTCTCGCTGATGCGCTTCCCAACGTTCACCTGGGTGATCTACCAGCAGTATCAGACGGCCTTCGACCGGAGCATCGCGGCAGTATTGTCTCTGGTGCTGGTCGCCATGGCATTTGCGATCATACTGATCGACGCCTACACACGAGGGAGGCTTCGTTACCATCGTGCTGGGACCGGAGCAACACGCAAGTCCGAGACTGTGCGGCTCGGTCGCTGGAAATGGCCCGCGCTAGCGTTCACGGCAACAGTGGTCGCGGTGGCCCTGGGGCTGCCGACCGCCGTTCTGCTCTACTGGATCGTACGAGGTGTCACGGCCGATGAGCCACTGCTATTCCTCTGGAGCGCCACCGGAAACTCGCTCCTGGTATCGGGGATGGCGGCAGTCGTGGCGGCAGCGTTTTCCATTCCCATCGCGACGCTGGTAGTGCGATACCCAGGCAAGCTAGCACAATTCATCGAGCGCATCAGCTTCACCGGATATGCGCTGCCAGGAATTGTAGTGGCGCTGGCCCTCGTCTTTTTCGGTGTGAACTATGCCAGACCTTTCTACCAGACCACCTGGCTGTTAGTGTTCGCGTACGTTGTCCTCTTCATTCCCGCCGCGCTCGGCGCGACACGGGCATCGTTGCTCAAGGTCAGCCCGAGGCTGGAGGACGCGGCCCGAGGTCTCGGGCGTACATCGATGCAAACGATGCGGACGGTCACGGTGCCGCTGATCGCGCCTGGCATACTGACGGGAACGGCGCTCGTATTCCTGATCGCCATGAAGGAGCTTCCCGCCACGCTGATACTCGGCCCTCTGGGCTTCAAAACGTTGTCTACGGCAATATGGTCAGCCTCATCGGAGGCGTTTTTCGCACAGGCCGCGGCACCGGCCCTGATGCTGATCCTGATATCATCCGTGCCGATGGCTTTTCTCGTGACACGCGATCTCGGTCCAAGCTCCTCGTCGAGTAGAGGCCAATGACCGCGTTCGCAGTGCAATGCACCAACCTGACCAGGCGGTACGGCGATGTCCTGGCTATAGACTCTATCGACCTCGCAGTACGGCCGGGTGAGATGCTATCAATCGTTGGGCCTAGCGGAAGCGGTAAGACGACCGCCATACGGCTCATCGCCGGGTTTGAGCCGGTCGACGCGGGCGAGATCGCACTTCAAGGAACAGTCGTTTCAGGCAACAAGGTTCATATCGCACCGGAACGACGGCGCGTCGGAATGGTGTTCCAAGAGCACGCTCTCTTCCCTCACAAAAACGTTGCCGAGAACGTGTCTTTCGGCCTCCACAAACTGCCGAAGGACGAGCAGGTGCGGCGCTTGAGAAAAGTGCTCGATCTGGTTCGGCTGACCGGTCTCGAACGGCGCTATCCACACGAACTCTCAGGAGGGCAGCAGCAGCGTGTGGCCCTGGCGCGGGCTCTGGCACCGGAACCCACCGTGCTCCTGCTCGACGAGCCGTTCTCCAATCTGGACGCTGACATGAGGTCGCGCATTCGAGCTGAAGTGAGAGACATCCTCAAAGAGTCTGCCGCAACGGTCGTCTTCGTGACACACGATCAGGAAGAGGCGCTGTTCATGGGCGATACTATCGCGATCATGAACGAGGGCAAGATTGAGCAGACCGGTACGCCGGAAGAAGTGTTCCACGAACCCGCGACGAAGTTCGCGGCCAATTTCCTGGGCATCGCCGACTTCCTATCAGGGAACTACGCTGAAGGGAACGTAAAGACAGAACTCGGCGTCCTCGCGGCCACGGATTCTCTCTCAGAGACTGTCGACGTGATGACCCGCCCGGACGATCTCGATCTTACGGGATCAGCGGACGGGGTCGGGACTGTCGTTTCGCGGACGTTCCAGGGCATGTCTAACTTATACGACGTGAGACTACCCTCAGGCACTCTCGTTCGCGCCCAACGTCCTCATCACGAGCGGTACGAGCCGGGCGATCGCGTGTCAGTCAGCTTCGGCACGCACTATGTGCCGCGCTACTTCGTACGAAACGACGGTAAGGCGACGGAATAGTAGCCAAGGCTATGAGGCGCTTGCCGTAACTTCCGTCTCCTGCGGCTGAAGCTGCATGTCGTGGATTTTCTTGTAGAAGCCGTCGGCAGCAATCAACTCGTCGTGGGAGCCACGCTCGACGATCTCACCGTTATCCAGGACGAGAATCAGGTCTGCCCTCCGGACTGTCGACAGTCTGTGAGCGATCACAAAGGTCGTGCGGTCCTTGACCACTTCGTTTAGTGCCTGCTGGATCTGGTATTCCGTACCCATGTCCACGCTTGAGGTCGAGTCGTCGAGTATCAGGATCGGCGGGTTGATTAACAATGTCCGGGCAATTGCGAGCCGCTGTCGTTGTCCGCCCGAAAGCCGTACGCCTCGCTCCCCAATCCAGGTGTCGTAGCCACGCGGGGTCTGTTCGATAAAGTCATGAAGCTGAGCGATCTTGGCGGCCTCAATCACGTCTTCCATCGTGGCGTCGTCGGCACCGTAGGCAATGTTATCGCGAATCGACGCGCCGAAGACGAACACATCCTGCATGACGATACCCACGTTGTCCCGGAGCGAGGACAATGTCACGTCGCGCACATCTACACCATCGATGCTGATAGTTCCGTTTGTCACATCGTAGAATCTGGGGATCAGATGAACAAGAGTGCTCTTGCCGGAACCCGGCGCGCCAAGTATCGCCACAAGTTGGCCCGATTGCGCCTCGAAATCAATACCTTGAACAGCCTGGTCACCGGCCTGCTCATAAGTCATTGAAACATTGTCGAACTTGACGGCTCCGCGAATGTCATTGAGCGGCCCGGCATCGGGGCGCTCCTGCACGGGCGACTCCTCGTCGAGCACTTCGAAGATACGCACCCCTGCCGCATGAGCACGGGAGAACATATTCACCATGAAGCCCATCATACGCACAGGCATGGCCATCATTCCGACATACAAAATGAACGAAACCAACTCACCGGCGGTGAGGCGCTCCGCGACGATCTCACGACCACCGAACCACAAGACCGCGCCCGTCGCGACCGTAAAAATGAAGGTCATGAGAGAGCCATGGAAAGCGAACTGCTTGGTCGCGCTGTAAGTTAGTTCGCGGACGGCGTCTGACCGCTCAGCGAACTGCTTCTCTGCATGGTCCCGCGCGCCAAAGACCTTGACCACCCTTATGCCCGCCAGATTCTCCTGGAGTACCGTCGTCATCTTTCCGGTCTCTGCCTGGACAGCGCCCCATGTGGAACGTAATCGACGAGACATTCGGTACGCACGCCACAGCACGGGCGGGACAAAGAGCATAGCGACTATGGCAAGACGCCAGTTGAAGGAGACCATAATCACGGCGACGAACGCGAAAGTCGCGAACATCGATAGGCCGCGGATGAGCGCCGAACTCATGAAGCGCTGCACAGCCTCCACGTCGGCGGTCGCCTTGGACATGAGGTCACCGGTCTGCTGTTTGTCGTGAAATCCGAAGCTGAGGTTCTGGAGTTTCGTGAAAATGTCGTTACGGATATCGAACGCGGTTTTCTGTGAGATCGACTCGGCGAGGTAATTCTGGGCATATCCGAAGATGCCGCGCATTGCGCCGGTGGCGAGAATCAAGGCTGCTAGGAAGAGTAGTTGGGTGCGGACGCCGGACTCTATTGCTTCACCTAGCGCTTGATCGATAGCCGACCCTGCGAGGTAAGGCATGGCCAAGCCGGACGCGGTGGATAGCGCCATCGCAAGATACGCCAGGAGTACAAGCCTCTTGTGACGCCAACCGTATCCAATCAGTCGTCTGAAAATTTTCATGTAAGTGACCTCAAGCCATGCGACTGGCAAGCACCAGTCGATACTTCGCCTCTATCGAATCATATTTTGCACAACTTCACTTCGCATGTCAAGAGTAATTCGAGTGAATCGAAGAAACTGGCCTGATCTAACGGAGGAACACCATGTAATCGAGGTCGCCGGGTGAGTGGCCGTATTGGGTCAGCAGAACGGCCGCCTCGCTGCGTGACTGTGTACCGTGGTTAATTACATGAAGGAGAATCTGCCACAACGGCGTTTTGAAGTGCGTTCCCTCGGTACGGGTGTATTCGATATTCCCGGCCAGAGCCTCGTCGGTCAGTCCGGCCAGGTACTTCCGCATCTCCTGTTCCTCCTCGTCCCATCTGCCCCGCAAGGACGCAAGGTCGTGGAAGTCATCGGCAGACAGCAGGGCACTAGGCGACGTCCCCTGACACCGCAGCCGCCACGCCCACTCTGCGCCCAGAGCATGTACGAGCGTGCCACGGAGACTACCGTGGCTGACATCCGCCGGCGCGGCGAACTTTTCTGCAGACAGACCGGCAGCCGCGTCGAGAATGCGCTGGTTTACCCAATAGTTATAGTCGAAGAGAGACTGGACGTTGGTTGTGTTCATAAAATTATCTCCCAGATTTCAAAGTGCCTGAGCCATAAATCAAGTAGTTCTCGGTTGACTCGACCTTGGCGTCCCAGCCCATTGCTTCCAACCTCTCACGGTACTCCTCAGGTTCGCGATACACCTTCACGATTTGGAATTCGCGCCCGTCGTTCAGGCGACGAGTCATCGTGGAATCGTCGCCCTCGGTTGCTCGGTGATTATGTGTGGTCGGATGGGAGCTTTTCAAGTTGTCGACAAAGAAGAACTTGCCGCCGGGCACAAGCACAGACGCGATCATTTCCCAGAAGGGCGCGAACTTTTCCTCAGGCACGTGCGAAATCCAAAAACCGAATAGTACGGCATCGTACCGCTGCGTTGGTTTCCATTCGAACAGATCGGCGTGAACATACTCGATCTTGTCCGAGTTGAATCGCTGTTGGTGCATCGCGATCATCTCTGGGGACGCATCGACGGCAGTTAGATTGGTGATGTGGTCAAATATGACTTGCGTCCAGATTCCAGTACCGCAGGCCAATTCCAGCACTTTACCTCGAATACCCGCGCGAATGATGCTACGCCGCACGATCTCGATTTCAGTGTGCCAGCGCTCGTTCTCTATTTCACCGAGATCGTAGCGCCCCTCGCGGGTATACATTTGGTCGAATTCTGATGCACGAGCCCTGTAGTAGTCGATCTGTTGTTGAAGCAAAGCGTTGTTAGCGGGCTCGGTCACGATGCAGGTTCATCCGAACGATTAGCCTGAGAGCGCTTGTTCCGGTCACGATTCTGGCGTCGATGGCGCACGGTGAGGACTCGGGTCAAGTCCCAGGCTATGAGTGCGACCAGGATGTACGGCAAGACCGATTGCAAGCTGGAGCCGACGCTGTTGGTGATCCACACCAGCGCGACGGCGACTATCAGGAAGTGAAACAGCCTCCAGAACCGGGTGGCGGAGCGGAAGAAGCTAAGCATTGACCACCTCTCTAACTCAATGACCAGCGAGTCGCCAGAAAACCGGGCTTCTCTCCAAACTGGTCGATTTGATAATAGATGCTGTAGAACTCGCCTGGCTCCAACTCAACCGTCGATGGATACCCCAGGTCGCCGTTGGGCGCGTCGTCTCGCAGGATGATCTCGTTTTCGATATCCCAGGTCTTACCGCCGTCGTGACTCAAGCAGGCCCGCTGCCCGTATGGGTGCCGGCGAATGCCGTAGGTGGCGAGTATGTCGCCGTTGTGCAGCTTAATTAGGTGCGGGGGATAGCCCCACATCGGCGTTGGATGGGCCACCGTCCAGGTACTGCCGCCATCGTCGCTCTCTGATTGCTGTATATACGCCTCGTTGGGCCGGTCCCTCGGCACGTGACGCCAAAGGGAAACGATGCGCCCGGGCTCGACCTCAACGGCGTGGGGTTCTCCATATGGCATTTTTTCCTTATGCTCGTCCGGCACGGGAATATTTCCGACCAGGTTCCAAGACTGTCCTTCGTCGGTCGACTTCATCGCAACGAGTTTTCTGTCACCGCCTGGTTTCTGGGTTCCAACGTATAGCAGGCTGCCGTCGTGGAGTTCGACAGGGCCGTGTGGGGACGAAGCTGTGCTGAAGACCGCCGTTTCCCATGTGCTCCCACCGTCGGTCGAGCGGCGCGTCCAGGTACCGTCCCAGCGGTCGATGGTCTCCTGGCCAATTTTTTTGTAATGACGTTTCCAGGCGTTGATAGTGGACTCATCGACACGGTCTTTGTACTGTTCAATGTCCTGCCAGCCAGCACCGGTAAACCAACTCATGACCATCGTGCCGGAGCGCATGACGACCAGGCCCGTGTCGCGGTCGTCGAGCGGTGTGTTGTTGATGATCTCCTGCTCCGACCAGGTCTCACCACCGTCGGTGCTACGGATCATCTCGTTGACGCCATATGGGCACCAATGCGTTTCACGCTTGCCGGAAAACACCGCCAGCAACTCGCCGTCGGCCTTCTGCGCGAGAGTACCCCACCCAACATAGTCGTTGGGCTCCTTGCAAATGGGTTTGCTCCAATGGATGGTCGGTGTAGCTGCCATAATTTTCCCTCAGATGGTCTCAAAAACGTCAAGCAAAAAAAGTAAAGTCGACGATCTGCGTTGAGCACCGAGTTCAACAACCTATCAAATCATTACGTTTTACGCTTTACGTTTTTGTCTTGCTTCCCAAATTCCGCCGGATCGTCTTCATGACTTCCTGAATATTCGGCAGATCATTTCCAGTGACACCAGATGTCATGTAACCGTCTAGATCGTCGAGCGCTTCAGGAAAATTGCCGAGGCGGTAGTGTACCAGCCCTCGGTCACGCATGTCGTGGACAGAGGTGGGCCTGACGATAAGTAACCTGTCGAGAGTGCTCAGCGCTTTCTGAAAGTCCGACCTATGAAAATAGATGGCCTTGAGGTTTCGGAGGATACGTGCGACAAAATCCCGGCCGGTTACTGGTATCAGGAAGCGGTCGTCCCATTTCACTGAACCGTCGCTCCGCTCTCTGAGCCGCTCTGCACACTCTTCGATCGAGAGCAGGATACCGCCGCTAAAAGGGTCGACAAGCAGGTCGTCGATATCGCGGTGCTTGACCATGAAATGGTAGGGGAGACCGACTCCGACCAGCGGGACGCCGACTCGTCTGCCAACCTCGATGTACAGAAGTGACAGCAAAATGGGCATACCAACACCCCGAGTTAGTACTTCGTTAAGGAAGCTGTTGCGGGGGTCATAGTAGTCGTCCCGGTTGCCCTTAAATCCAAGATCGTCGAACAGGTACTCGCTGAGGGTATTGAGGGCAACAAGGGGTTCTTTATCAGAAGTGGACTGCCGCGCAACCACGGTCGCCATACTGTCGAGGGCCGCGACTTCGGCGTCGATGTCGAGATCAGGATACTCAGGACGAGCGATCAGCAGGGCTGCCCGAGTCAGGTCGATTTCGCCGTCTATTGGCGAGACGGTCTGGGCAAACTCGCGGAGGTCGTCGCGATCTTCAGTCACGACTCAACCGCCGGTACGCTCCTCATGTTGTCACACCAGTTGCGCCATTTCTCTTCTACCTGAACGCAGAAGGTGTCGAACTCAACCTGGGTTGGGAACACGTCGCGGGCACGCACAATGATCGTCCAATAGCAGGCACTCTTTTCGGTCTCGCCGGTTACTAATCGGCACATCGTTAGGGCGTCGTCAGCACCGGATTCTTCCCAGAAGCGGTCTTGCGCAGCTCCCTCGATGCAGTAGGTGCGATTCTGGCCCGCTGGTGCGAAGTTGCAGTACTCAATGGCCTTGGCCGGGTCTTTTCTCGTTGCGTTGCCTACGTCGCGACCATAGCTTTGGAAGCAGTTTTGATACGCCGAGGACGGAGCCTCGGCGCAGGCCTGCGCGACTTTTGAAAAATCGCGGTCGAAGACCTTCAACATGTGCGAGGTCTGGTAGAAGTAGCACGCATCGGCAAATTTTTCGTCGACGACGTTACACGGGAAAACAGGGTCGTCGTCCTTTAGGTACTCGGTGATGTGGCCCATCTTCCCCGAAAGGCCGCCGACCACATTTTCCATGAACACGCCTGAGTAACACGAACCCTGGTCCGCCGCAGTAGGCATCCGTTCGCAGAGTGGCAGTGCGTCGTGAAGCTCGTAAGTCGTCCAAGCCAACAGACCGTGCCCGACACCGTGTACGCACTGGTGACGAAAGAACGGGTTCGGCGCGAGTGAGCATATTGCTGCAACGTCGTTTTCGAGGTTGACCGTACCACGGGTCGAGAACAGGGCCTCCGTCGCGCCGTGGAATGAACCTGCCTGGCATTCATGGCCGGACAGCGCAAATGCAGCCGCGCCGAACTCGTCGAAGGCCGCTCGTCCCAGATCGTGAGCACGCCGGTGACAGTCCACCTCGAAGTAGTTCTCGCCCTCTTTAAGGACACGGACTGTGTTCGCCGGGCCGTATTTCTTGATGAACCTGATCATCAGCGTGTCGTCTTTGAACAGATTCACGTAGTCCTTGGGCGAAATATCCTTGGGCTCTTCGAAAGCAAGGTCCGAGATTTCCATCGCCAGCGGTTCCGGCGGCGGCCCATCGTCCTCACCGAGCACCACCACCAACCCGCCCTTCTCCGGCGCGAGGTGATTGTGGAAGCGCCAGAAGCCACGGGTGTTGAAGGTAAGTGCCCAGGTCTCGTTCGGTGAAATCGGCGTCTTGGCGTCAAGTTCCGGGTAAATCGTGTGTGTCGGGTGAATATTCGAGGCTGGCCAAAATGACTTGTCGGACTCGTTTACGAAGCGCACCTGCTGGCCGGGCTCGATTTCGAGGCGCTTAGGTATAAACCCCAGTTCCGTCGTGTACGTGATCGCTGGAGCGCTGGGGTCTATTTGCTCCGACTCTGTCGAGATGCTGAGAGGGGGGTTGCTAGGGGGCGGTGGATCCCCCTGTTCGTCCGAACCGAACGAGCAGGCCGAGATTAGCAACGCTGTGAAGACTAGCGCTACAACGCCCAATCGTGAATTTCGCCATGTCGTCATGTGACTACCGTTGTAGTATAGTACCGCTTCAATAACTGTTTTGGTAGAGGAGACCTCATGGCTGATACAAAGCTCCGCATCCTTGGAATAAACGCACACCCGCACGATTTCACGCACTACGCCGGAACCCTTGGAATCCACGCCTCTCAAGGCGACGAGGTCACGGTCGTCAGTATGACCGCTGGCGTCAACATCCATAACGAGCGACTGGCCGACGAGTTACTCAAGCCACCCGAAGAGCGTGATCAAGCAGTAATGTCGGAGACTGCTGACCAGTACACCGATCTCAAGGTTGACGAGTTGAAGCGGGCCTGCGCCGTATTTGGTATCACCGATGTCAGAATGTTGGGATTCCCGGAGCCGTTTCGCCTCAACGAGCATCCAGAGTCCGTTACGGCTCTACAAGAAATCATTCAGGAAGTGCGGCCACATATCATGATTACGCAGACCCCGTTCCTGATGGATCACGGGACTGGCTACCCATCCGGTGCGGCCGACGACCATCTCGAAACCGCAATCGCCAGCCTCGATGCGCGGGGTCGTGCAAGCAACGCCACGCACGGCATGACCATCGCGCCGCATCGAATTGCTGTCACTTACTATCCTGGCGTTTACTTCGAGCGCAACGAGATCGATTTCATTGTGGACGTCAGTGACTGGTTTGAGCAGCGGGTTGAGGCCGAAGCTGTATACGTCAGTCAGGGTCATACGCCCGAGAGCTCACGCCAACGCATGCTACTGACCCTGGGTAATCTTGGCTTCTTCAAGCACATACCCTATGCCGAAGGCTTCGTCCGAGAGAAGTCGGAGCTTCTGTCGCGTCTGCCGGTACCAGAGTCCGCGATTCAGCAGGCCGAAGAATCCCATGAGGAAATGCTTCAGCGCCGGCTGAGCAAGGAGTAGGACCTACTTCCAACGCTTCTGTATTTTGGTGGCGGCTTGTGCGGGACTCAGATGTGTCGTGTCGAGCGTGAGGGTCTCGCTCAATCCGTGTGGCATCGTAAAGTGACCTGTCGCCAATATCCGGTTGAAGTCTTCGACCGAAGTAATCTTTCGGAAGTGGCTTCGCTCAGGGCTTGCCAGTCGTCGGTCTAGTTCGGCCTTCTCGCATATCAACTCAATGAAACGAACACTGCCGCCAGCTTCAATGACGTAGTCGCACACGTTTCCGACGAGTTCCTCTGGAACCGACCCTTCGAAGACGAAGGTTGTGATGAGCCCCGGCAGTTGGTCAGCAACAGCCTGTTCGATCACCATAGGCCACATCGTATTTCGCAGTTTGACGAATCCCTGGCCGTCGAAGCCAAATACCGGCTCAAGCATGTCCGCGAGCATATGCAGGTGAAACACCTTGTAGCCGGTCAGTCCTGCCAGTTCGTTGGCAACCGTTAGCTTTCCGACGCCTAGCAGACCGTAGATGACGTATAGTTCCATTATGTTCCGATGTCCGTGTTGCAGGCAGGTGCCCGTATTCTATCGACTGGCCGCCCCAGTTTAAATGGTGTCCCAAGTAGCTATTGACGGCGAGGTTGGTGGAAAGGTACAGTAACAGCAATATGTTAGATGTCTCCGCCACGTACTCATGCGCTTGTATATGTACCTGTACATTTGGGGGAGAACATCGTCCTGCGCATTGACGTGCGCGACCTGATCTAGCAAGCAGCGGCAATCCATTAACCCCCGAGTGACCCAATGGCCTCGGGGGTTTTTCTATGTCTCGACGAATCGGATTGAAGGAGAACAATGGTATCGACTAACGCGAGTGCAGTTCTTCACGACGCTCCGCTGCACCATGAATGCGACTTCCCTCACGAAGTCTACGAGGCGATGACCGCACAGGAGGTTATCGGCTGGACTCTGGGCAAATTCGGGCACCGAGCGGCCTTGGTCACGAGCTTTCAGGCAGATGGCATGGTCATCATCGACATGGCGCATCGCATCGACCCGAACGTGCGAATCGTTACCGTGGACACAGGACGGCTGCCGAAGGAGACTCACGAGCTAATCGACCGGGTCCGTGACCGATACGGAATTCAGGTCGAAGTCCAATGCCCGAGCACCGCCGACATATCGAATCTAGTCACGAAGCACGGCTCAAACCCCTTTTACCGAAGCGTGTCTCTGAGAATGATGTGCTGCGATATCCGCAAGGTCGCGCCGCTCGATTCCGCTCTCCAAGGGTTTGACGCATGGATATCAGGTCTGAGGCGCGGTCAAAGTTTAACGAGAGTTAACACGCCGAGAGTCGAAATTGATGGGAACCACGGCGGGATCATGAAGGTGAATCCGCTTGCGGATTGGAGTAACGACGAAGTCTGGGACTATATCAGAGCCAACGACGTGCCCTATAACCAGCTTTACGATCAGGGCTACACCAGCATCGGCTGCGCGCCGTGTACACGAGCAATCGAGCCAGGCGAAGACCAGAGAGCCGGCAGATGGTGGTGGGAGACCAGCAGCACTCCTAAAGAGTGTGGAATTCATCTGAGTCCGGCAGTACGAAAAGCGATGGCGGCGGCAGCTTTGCCGAACGGTAGCTCCACGTAGCACTAACTCCTTCTGTGTCAATTCACACAGCGTTGATTGAAACCCCCTCAACTACTTGCTAAGCTAGAGATAGAAGCCCACACGCTTCGCCCTCAGGAGTCTATGCGATGCAAGACGTTTTCCAAGAAGCTGTCAACGAACTGGAAAAAGGCAACCAGATGGTTGTGGCGACAGTCGTCCACACCAAGGGTTCGACACCTCAAAAGCCCGGTGCGAAGCTGCTTGTGCGCAACGACGGCAGCGGCGTAGGCACACTTGGCGGCGGTTGCGTCGAAGGCGACATTTGGTTCGCCGCCAGCCAACTTCTCAAGCGCGGCGGCGCTACCCAGTACCGCGACTACGAGCTAAACGAAGAGCTGGCTGCCCAGGACGGTCTTGTGTGCGGCGGCACGATGTACTTCATAATCGATCCCATCTACTCGGCGGATGAGTACCTACCCTATGCCAAGGAGATTGATGCAGCGTACGCGGGCGGCCCCAGCGTTGCGCTGGCGACGCTGATGAAGCCCGGCGAGTTCAGCACCGAAAACACTGGCGCAAAGCTCTTCATCCGAGAAAACGGCGAGACGGTCGGAACGCTCGGGGCAGAAGGGCTTGACCACGATGCCATCAAGAAGGCCCGCGACCTCATGGCGATGGGCAAAAACGAGCGTGTCAAGACCCGAGACGGTGCCGAGTACTTCCTTGAGGCATATACTACGCCCCCCCAAATCGTCCTATGCGGCGGAGGGCACGTATCAAATGCCATCGCGCCGCTGGCGAAAAACCTTGGGTTCCGGGTCTTCATCACCGACGACCGCGAGGAGTTCGCCAACTCAGAGCGCTTCCCTGAAGCCGATATCATCGTCGCGAAAAATCCGGAGGACGCCATACCTGAGCTTCCGATAAACGCAAATACGTTCGTCATCATCGCCACACGCGGCCACCGATACGACAACGTGGCGCTAAAAGCCGCTGCGAATACACCTGCACGATATGTAGGTTTGCTCGGCAGCAAGCGGAAAACGATTATGATCTACGAAGACCTCCTGAGAAGCGGCATGTCGCTTGAGCGTGTGCGAGAGTTGAGGTCGCCCATCGGCCTGGACATCAGTGCCCGAACTCCAGAGGAGATCGCCATCAGCGTGATTTCCGAAATTCTCATGTTCCGTCTCGGCGGCACCGGCGAGCCCATGAAGCTTGACGAAAAGTACCTTCAACGTATCGTGGACAAGGTCGAGGCAGAGAAAGAGTCTGCATTAGAGCCAGTCGCTGCCGGGGAGTGAGGTTGGAGAACCGCATCTCCGCCATCCTTACTGCCGCTGGCGAGTCCGCTCGCATGGGACGACCGAAACCGCTGCTCCAATGGCACGGCGTGCCGCTTGTCCGATATCAAATCGATGGTCTTCTCCGCGGAGACGTTCGTGAGGTTATCGTCGTAGTTGGTCACGAGCACGAGTTAGTTGCTCGACAAGTATCCGGTGACGGCGTTCGTTCCATAATCAACCCAAACTACAAACATGGAAAGACGACTTCTGTCCTTAAAGGGGTCTTTTCCGCCGACCCCGATGCCACCGACTTCCTGCTCCTTGCCGTCGACCAGCCACGCACCCCAGACATCATCGAGAAAGTCATCGAGTCGCATGTCCAGAACAACGCGCTGATCACGTCGCCTCGATACCGAGGGCGCGGCGGACATCCGCTGATGTTCTCGGCAATCCTTCGCGGCGAACTGGAATCGATCACGGACGAGGGTCGCGGTGTCCGTGAGGTCTTCGACGTTCATCGTGGAGAGGTCAACGAGGTCGTGATAGACGATCCTATCGTCCGACTCGACTTGAATACGCCTGAAGAGTATGAGGCGGCCAAGGTGAAGTTTGGCGCGTAAGGCGGGCCTATGGTGCTCGCTTGGTTATCGCCTTGACCACTGTATCGTAGTCGCCGGGTAGTTCGACTGGCTTATTAGCGAGCTTCGAGGTGATTCCAGCGAGGGCTTCATTGTGATACCCGATCTTAAAATCGGCGAACTTCAGGCCGTTAGCCGTGGAGATTACGATAACGCGGTCGTCTGGCGATATGATCTTCTTCTCCGTGAGCTTCATGAGGGCAGCCAACGCGACGCCGGTCTGTGGGCAGGCGAATAACCCGGTGCTGTCGGCGAGGGAGGCGGCCTGGGCCAGTTCGTTCTCAGTCGCCTGTTCCACGATGCCGTTGAATGCTTCCAGGATAGGTATTGCACGAGGCGCACTAACAGGATTGCCGATCTGGATGGCCGTTGCCTGAGTGGCCTGTGCCTGTACCGCCGTGAACTCTTTGAACCCGGTTTTGTAGCTGTTGTACAGCGGTGCCGCTGCTGCAGCCTGTGCCGCAACGAGGCGTGGGAGTTTGTTGATCAGGCCAAGCTCCAGCATCATCTGGAAGCCGAGGCCGATAGCGGTGATGTTACCAAGGTTGCCGCTGGGCACGATGACCCAATCTGGTACCTGCCAGTCGTCTTGCTGCACGATCTCCACGCTCAAGGTTTTTTGTCCCTCAATGCGAAGAGGATTGATCGAGTTAGCCAGGTAGAATCGCTTGTCTTCGCTGAGGCGTTTGACGATTGCCATGCAGCCGTCAAAGTCGGTGTCGATGGCGAGGGTCAGTGCGCCGTTGGCAAGGGGCTGAACAAGCTGCGATGTGGTGACCTTGTTCTTCGGGAGGAGCACTACTGCAGGAATCCCCGCCGTGGCGCAGTAGGCGGCAACGGCCGCCGACGTATCACCTGTTGAGGCACAGATGACCGCCTGAATATCAGCTCCATCGTGGATCATCTGCTGGACCGCCGAAACGAGCACCGTCATGCCGAGGTCTTTGAACGAGCCTGTATGGCTGTTCCCGGCCTGCTTGATCCAGAGTTGATTTATGCCGAGGATCTCTCCAAGCCGGTATGCCCAAAATAGATTCGAGCCGCCCTCGTTAGTCGAGACGATATTGTCGTCCTCGATCTGAGGATAGACCCACTCTTTCTTCCCCCATACCCCACTGCCGTACGGGAATTGGGTCGTCATGTAGCGGTCGTCGAAGAGCTTCATCCAGGCGGCGCTGCTCCGGTTTTTGAGCGCTTCGAGGTCGTGGGCGACCATTAGTAGACCGCCACACTTTGGACAGGTGTAGGCGATTTCGGTGAGCGACATCCGCTCTCCGCATTCGGGGTCGATACATTCAAACCAGGAGTTGTACGCCATGAGCACCTCGACTCCCAACTAGTTTGGGCTATCGGGCCTTATTCCCCAAATCGCTGATTTCTTCGATAACTACTTCAAGATTCGGTCGATCAAACTGGATCCCCTGCGCTGGAACCCGATTTCGACGTATGTTGGGCGGCAAATGCTTGTGGTGTGGGAATGTCTCAGCTAACGCGTCGTCCCCTGGGTGGGGAAAGTCATCGTACCAATATAGGTGGTCTGCGCCACGATAGACCTCATATCCATATGCTGTGATGAGTCCGGCATTAAAATCCAAGTCTTCTCGCATTCGAAGGCGAAGTCCATTTGTGAAGATAACCTCGCCTTCGGCTACGCCTGTATACCTACTTCCCGACCACACGAGAATAGTTGAGCGCAGGATGTCTGGACGATCTACCACTTCGGCTACCAATTGGCTGTACGCGGACAAAGAGTCTAGAGGAGAACCGGGCATCGTCAATAGGTTGGCTGTACCCGTAATGCATCACCGATTGGCAAGTCGTTTAGCTGGCTACTGTATGCCTCTTTACGGCGCATCCAAGTCTCATATACACCCTTCCAGCGGCTGAAATCTGTTCGGGCCTCGTCGTGTTCATCGAACTGGGATAATTCACCGGACATCAAGGCAGAGTAAAAGTCGGCACTCAAGATGCCGTACTTCTCCTCGTAAAGAGTCTGGCGGCGCTCGAGTAGCTTCATTTCGATGACGAGTTCATAGATATCCATCTGCTTGCTCCGAATCGCGTCACGATGTCCAGTGTACCCGTTTGAAGCATCGAAGTCAGTGACCCCACTGCTCCCACGCCTGCTCCATCTCCGCCTGTACCCTATTGTACTCTTCGCCAAGATTGGCGATTTTGTCCAGTTCCTGGCGCTGTGTGGCTCGTTCGAGTCGAGTTTCGATCTTGGTTAACTGCGCTTCCAGATCCGCGATCATAGTCTCGTAGTCCATACCCGGTGACGAGGTTGTTGTCTTCTTCGCCTGCTGGTGCTGGGAGCCTTTCGACTTTCCCTTTTTCTTGGGTTGAACGATGACCCTTAGCGCGGACTCTTCTCTCGTCTTGGCCCAGTCTTCGAATTTCCCGTTGAAGACGTCCATTCTGCCGTTCTCGACGACCAAAAGCTGGTCGGCAAGGAGAGAGATCAGCGCGCGGTCGTGGGAAACGAACAGGATGGCCCCGTCGTACTGCAAGAGCACCTGTTCCAGCGCCTCACGGCTGGCGATGTCGAGGTGCGTCGTCGGCTCGTCGAGGACGAGAACGTTCGGCTCTTCCAGGATCAATCGGGCAAACGCGAGTCTGGTCCGCTCGCCGCCGCTCAACACAGAAACAGGTTTGAAGACGTCGTCACCTTCAAACAGAAATCTGCCAAGATATGTTCGAGCTTCTCCCGGACTGAGGTTCTTGATATCTATTACCGCATCGAGCACAGACCGGTTTTCGGGCAGGTCGTAGGTTCCCTGCCTCTGAAATCCGACCTTGACGTTGTGGCCCAAAGTAACAGTGCCACCAAGGGGAGGTATCGTACCCAGGATGGTGTGCAGGAAAGTAGTCTTGCCGATGCCATTCGGCCCAATGATCGCGGTGCGCGACAGACGTTCAACGGCCAAGTCTTGCACGGTAAGCAGCTTGACGGACCCACTGTCGTCGTGAAAACCGACTTCGAGGTCCTGGGTGGTAAGGACGATTCGGCCTGTCCGGGACGCTTGCGCCGTGCCCAGAGTGATCGACTTGTCGGTCGATACGGATTCGATGCGTTCCATTCGGTTGAGTCGCTTCTCGCGACCCAAGGCTTCACGAGTGCGCCGGCCAGCGCGGTTCCGCTCGATGAAGTCCTCTTGCTTCTTGATGAACTGTTGCTGTCGAACGTACTCGGTCTGCTGTCGGCGCTCCTGCTCGCCCTTGAGATGCCGGTACTTGCTGTAATTACCCTTATATGTCACCAGCTTCCCCTGGTTCACCTCCCATATCTCAGTGGTGACTTTATCGAGGAAGTAGCGGTCATGGGAGACGACCACGAAAGCGTGTGACGTGCGGCCCAGAAAACCTTCGAGCCAGCTCAGACCATCGAAGTCGAGATAGTTGGTCGGTTCATCGAGAACCAGCAGGTCCGGCTCGGCCAACAGGGCCTTGGCGAGAGATGCCCGCGTACGTTGACCGCCACTGGCTCCGCTTACCGGTGTGTCGAGTGTCGCCATAGTGAGCCCCACACCGCCGACGACCCGTTCCATGCGATTCTGATAGTCATGCCCACCGGCGGCCTCATAGGCTTCCAGCAAGTCGGAGTACCGACGGTCGGCGTCCTTCTGATTAGCTTCGCTGGAGTTCCCAATTGCCGTGGCGCTCGATGCGACATCAGCCTCGATTCGGATGACATTAGCGAACGCCTTCATCACCTCGTCTCTGAGGGTGGCCGCGTTCATGTCGTTAGTAGTCTGAGCAACGTAGCCGATGTTAAGGCCGCGCTTGCCCTTCACGGAACCCGTGCTCGGCTGGAGCTCGCCGACTAGCATTTTCAGCAGCGTCGTCTTGCCCTGCCCGTTCGGCCCAACGATGCCGATGCGCGCGTGATCATTGATCTCGAGGGATATGCCCCGGAAGATCTCAAGCTCGGCGAAACTGACGGATAGGTCTGATGCGGTTAGAAGTGGCATGACAAATCAGCAGGCATGTGAAATTAAGTCCATAATGGATTATATTGGAACCAGCTATAGAGGGCCAGCTAAATCACGTAGGGCCGACGCCCACATATCTCTCCAGCCAGCCCAGCAAGCGCTCGTAATACTCAACGATCAGATTCGGGTGACCGGTCTTACGAAAACCGTGTGGCGAGTTGGGAAATCGGACTAACTCCACGGTCTTACCAAGACGTTTGAGCGCCACAAAATATTGCTCGCTCTGCTCAATGGGACATCGAAGGTCAGCCTCACCATGCAGCAGGAGCACCGGAGTCTCAACGTTCGGCGCGTACGTGATCGGGGAGTGTTCGAGGAATTTGTCCCGCGCGTCGGCGTAAACGCCACCCCAGTTGAGCTCACCAAAGCTGGTGCCAATATCGGAGGTGCCGTACATACTGTGCAAATTGGCACACATGGCACCAACGATGGCGGCTTTGAAGCGGGTATCGTGTCCAACTATCCAACCGCTCATGAAACCACCGTAACTAAAGCCATGGACGGCCATACGGCTTTCATCAATATACTGGCGTTCCGATAGCTCATCAACCGACGCAAGTATATCCAAAAAGTCCTCGCCGCCCCAATCGCCGAGTACGGCTTTGGTGAACTCCGGGCTATACGTTGAGGAGCCCCGCGGGTTCACAGCCAGGACAATGTAGCCGTGCGTCGCGAGTACCTGGTGAATCGGGTCAAAGTTGTCGGAAAATCGACCGTTAGGGCCACCATGAATGTCGAGCACCATCGGATATTTTTGTGAAGCGTCGAAGTCTGGTGGGAAAAGGACGCGTGACTCGATCTCAAATCCGGCACGAGTTATCGAGAATTTCTCTGCGCGGGCCGGAGAATGACTTTCGAGATATGCCGAGTTGTAGGAAGTGATCGCTCGCTGAGCGCCTGCGTCAAGGTCGATACGCACGAGCTCGGTATGAGAGTCCGGTGATTCCGCAACAACCACTGCTTGAGACGACGCGGCATCGAGGGCTAGGGCGTCGTATTGCACACGCCCAAGCGTGATGGTCTTGAAGTCAGTGCCATCGGGGCGAATGTTGCACAAAAAATATTCGCCGCGATGGGCTCCGACGAAGACGATGCGACCGTCCTCGGTCCATTGCAAGCCACAATCGGGCACGGGAGCGAACAGGCCGTCGGTGATGCGGCTCGACGCTTCTCCCTTCTTCAGGACATAAAGCCAGGCTGAACGAGGGTCCCACATTTCGGGGTCGTGACAGCCGGTGGCAACGAGAGAATTCCCGTCGGGTGACCAGGCAACAGACCAAACGTACGGGAGGTCTGCCGACCATGACACAGTATCGCCGCTGTCGAGAGTCACCACTTTAACTTGAGTATTCGTGGTGAAGTCGCGGTCTTCGAGATCGTCGGAGATGAATGCGATGGACTTGCCGTCGGGCGACCATGCTGGCGATAAGGCGTCCCCCTCCCCGTCGGTGATCTGTCGTGCGTCTCCCGACTCGGCGTCAACAACGAATACTTGTCGGAACGCATCGCCGGTGTAGCCACGGTGGTCGTGACGGTAGCGTATACGCCGCACGACTTTGGTCTGCGGGAATCGAGTGTCGTCGCGGGCGTCGGGATCGACGGATGAGACGAGAGCGATTTGGGTGCCATCAGGCGACCAGGCAGGCTCGGTTGCTCCGCCCAACAGATCGCTAAGTTGTCGTGCTTCACCACCAGTCAGAGGCATCGTCCAGACCTGCTTTTTGCCTCGTTCGTCGAAGCGGAGAAAAGCTACCTTAGTGCCGTCAGGGAAGATTGTCGGCGACGAATCGGATGCACCGTCGGTGAGAGCGGACCTCTCATCGAACGGCTGTAATGAGACCATGATCCGCGACTCGCGCGTCATCGTCTCACGGTCGATAGTGGTCTTGACGAAGACGAGCTTCGAGCCGTCGGGCGACAAGGACGGCTCCGAGACGGTTGTGAGATCGAAGATGTGATCGGGAGTGATGGATTTCGTCATACTGATCCTATGATTCTGAAATAACGTCTACCGGATGTCGCTCATGCCATGCCGTCATCGATTGATATGCGTTGGCAATGGAGAGAATCACGTTCTCATCGTACGCTCGACCGAGGAATTGAATCCCCGTGGGCAAGTCTTCGTCTGAAAAGCCCGATGGTACCGTGATCGCGGGCAGGCCGATACAGTTACCCATGGCCCCAATGATATCCTGCGAGCGCTCTTTGAAACTCTTCACGCGGTCTACGTCGAGCGGCGTGGCGACGGTCGGGCGGGATGGCGCGACGATTGCGTCGTATCTCGACATAAGGTCGTCGATATCACGTGCGATCATCTTTCGGATGCGCATGGCACGGAGATAGTCGGAGGCCAACATTGTGCTTCGGGCATAAATGCCGTACCGATCTTCGGGCGCAGTTAACTCCGACGACCTACCGCTCTTCGCAAATTCTGAGAATATAGTCGTTGACTCGCCCATGAATATTGCGGTGATAACTGCACCGTAAGGGTAGTCCGGAAGTTCGACTTCCTCAATATCAGCGATCTTCTTCAAGATGGTCAACGCACTCTCAAAATTCTCTCGCACGGAGTCTTCGATGTCGTCCGTCGCACCTTTTGGAATGGCCAGTTTGAAGCGGCGGCCACCATCGGTGGATTCATACAAGAACGGCTCGTCGAAGGTCGTAAGGTCCTTGGCGTCCTGTCCCGCTATGGCATTGAGAACGAGTCCACAGTCGTCCGCTGTCTGACACATCGGCCCTGGCTTGTCGAGGGTCCAAGAGAGCGGCATTCCGCCATGCCGGCTGACCCTACCATAGGTGGGTCTTAGACCTGCGATGCCGCAGTTGGCAGAGGGCATGATGATCGAGCCCCAGGTCTCGGTGCCGATCGCGAATGGGACGAGTCCAGCGCTGACGGCTGAGCCCGAGCCGCTCGACGAGCCGCCCGCCCAGGTCGTGTCTCCCCAGGGATTGATTCCTGGCCCGCTGAACGTCGCGTTCGGCTGCTTATATCGGACGCCACCCGCAAGCTCTACCATTGCCAGCTTGGCAACGAGAATCGCCCCGGCGTCCTCAAGTTTTCGGGCGACAGTGGCGTCGCGGTCGAATGTCTGCCCTCTGAAAGGCGTCGCACCCCAAGATGCCGGTATGTCAGCGGTGGCAAACAGGTCTTTGAGGCCGTATGGAATGCCATGCAGCGGGCCACGGTAGTTTCCCGATGCTAGCTCGCTCTCGGCACGTCGAGCCTGTTCCATCGCACGCTCGGGCGTCAGCGTTACGACCGCGTTATAGGTCGGCCCAATAGTCTCCAACCGTTCGAGGAATATTTCCGTTAGCTCGATTGGCGAAACCTGCCGTGTACGCACGAGTTCCGAGAGCTCACGTACAGGCTTGAATACGACATCAGACGGATTCATACGTGATCCTTGCCACGGTACGGTGCGAATAGTGGCAACGGTTCGTCTGCGTAGTCGAGCTTCACCGACTGGAGTGCCTCTGAGACCTCAATGACCTCCTCGACCAGTCCTTCGCGCACGCCCTCCCACTGGTCGGCGGCTATTAGGTCACCGTACCAATGTTTGAGCATCGCCAGGCGAAGCTCGATTTCTTGTTCGTCGACGCGGACATCACTCATTGCTTACCACTCGCTCCATAGGGTACCTGCTCGGAAGGACGGTGGCATCAGCGATCCATTCGGTAAGGTCGCGTGCCCGCCGATAGAGGTTGGCACTTGTTGTTTCGTCTCGCCGTATCCGCCGAAGCAGGCGGACATACTCTTGTGCGATGCCGATCCTTGAAGGCCCTACTTCAATATCATCAGGGTACAACTCGTTGCCGACTTTGGCGGCCCAGTCGGCGATTCCGTGAGTGATCTCGGAGTTCGGGAACGTGGTTTCAAAATTCTCCTGAACCTTTTGTGTGACCTCTTCCAGGTTCGTGTCGTCCAGCATGTGATTGTCCACCCCGGTCTTGTAATAAGAACGAGCCAAGGCCTGAACGAATAGCGTTCCGACGAAGGGCAGATGATCTTCCAAGGTGGTCGAGGCGTTCAAGGTGCGCGCAGGGATGTGAGCTTCCTCAAGATACGGGCTCAAGTGGCGCAGCATTCTCTCGCCGATCTCATTACCGTCAACCAAGATGGCGATCTTAGCACTGCCTCGTTCACCAACGAAGGACTCCGCAAGTACCCTACCATCCAATGCGTCCGGCGCGCATACGACGGCAAATCCGTTGATGTCAAAATCCGAGAGGCCGTTCTCGATGAACCATTGGAGAAGGGCCTGAATATATATTGGGTCGGCGGGTCGCTGTGTCAGAAGCACACGGTTGGCAAACAGTGAACTACCCGGTAGGGACAGCCCCATTGCGTCGAGCATCCCGCCCCAGTTGCCCGAATACAGTGAGTCACTCAGCCGTGTACCTCGCGTGTCCTTCTCCACAAGACGGTGCCGGGAAGGGAAATTTCGGTTAGCCATAAACGTTGAGTGCGTTGCGTAGACCACCTGCGACGTTTGCGAAACTCCTTCGAGCACCTGCAGATAGTCCATCTGGCCGCGGGGATGCAGAAATAAGCCAGGCTCGTCGAACACGAACAGGTGACTCGCGGCGGAGTGTTTAACTCGCCGGGCAGAGAGAACCATCGTGGTAGCGAAAAACTGTGTGAATCCGCTGCTCCGAGCCGACGCACGCACGTACATCGTATCGACCGCCGGATCCTCGATAAGCAGATGTATCTGGTCGCCGGAGCGGTGCTCCAATCGGAAATTCAGGTCCGCGCTGCGGCCCTGCGCCCACTTCGCGCGAAGGTTCTCGTTGAGCACGTCGTTGGCATCCGTTAAGCGACGACTCGTCCGATTATTTTGCATGAACAGGTCATCGCTCTGGAAGGGATCGAGCCCAGCCGCATAGAAAATGCCCTGCATGAACTCGTTCTCGTCTTCAGCGATCTGTGCCGCATTGACAGTATCGATCAACGATTCGTAGGCGTGAACAAGCTCGACTCGGGGAAGGTTCTCTCGCAGGAAACTCGCCACGATCTCGTCGAAGTCATTGGAGCCCACAGCGGGGAATTCAAGCTCAGTGCCGATGCCAGCCCGGGACACCGCTTGAAGCATCACTTCATCCGTCGCGAGGACGCCGTCAATTCGCTCGCGCTCTTCCTCGGACTGCTGACCAGCTTTTGCGTCCCAGCGCTGAGAGATCGCCTGTTTGTCCTCGACCGACAACCGGAAGATGTACGCCGCTTGTGGGAACGCTGTCGCTTGCCCGTCCATGTCCCAATTGAGGTCGTCGTTCACAAAAGGCGTGTCGGGGTTCAAGTGATTGAGCGCGTCGAGAATGTTCGTCTTCCCTTGATCATTCGCGCCCAACAGGATGGTCACGTTCGGGTCGATCGACAACTCAAGCTGTTCCCTGACCGACCGATATCCAGTAATCTCGACGCTTTCGAGTTTCATGGCATTTGCTCCTCAAACAGCGCGCGTACCTTTGGTTTCACAATCTTGCCCATTGCGTTTCGAGGTAATTCGTCTACCAAGATGACATTTTGCGGGACTTTATATGGAGACAAGCGCCCTTTAGCCCATTTGCGGAGCGAGTCTCTGCCCACCGCATTGCCGTTTCGCGACACGATGGCCGCGGAGACAGCGTTTCCCCAAAAAGTGTCCTTCACCCCAATGACCGCGCAGGCGTCGATATCGGGGTGCATCAATAGTTCGCGCTGGACATCAAGGGCCGACACATTCTCGCCGCCAGAGATAATGAGGTCCTGCGACGCCCGCCCCCACATGCGATAGACGTCGTCTGGGTTCAGCGATGCAATATCGCCGGTGTAGAACCAGCCGTCCTCGGTGAAGGCTTCGCGAGTGGCTTCGGGTTTGCGCCAGTATTCTTGGAAAACGCCGGGCCCTTTGATGAGCAATTCGCCGGGTTGATCGGCTGCAACGGCGGAGCTGCCGTAGTGACGCTCGCCGGTCTCCTCAAAAGCTGCGAAATCGAACTCCACCAGTTGTACCTGCACGTTTGGCAGCGCCATGCCGACGTGTCCAGAAATCCGGTCGCCATGCAGCGGATTCGACAGCGCCATGCCGATCTCGGTCATGCCGTAGCGTTCGAGGAGACGATGACCCGATATCTGTTCCCAGCGCTCGAATGTGTCCACGGGCAAAGCATCGGAGCCGGATATCATCAAGCGGAGGTTGGCGCAGGCTTTCGACGCGGCTTGCTGCTTCTCTGGAGAAAAAGATTCCCAGGTGGCAATGAGCGCCTTGTACACCGTCGGCACGGCCATATACACAGTCAGGTCGCCGTCGACGATGCGGGACCAGATGTGGTCGGCGTCGAATCGCGGCATGAGTTCACACGTTGCGCCGGTCCAAAAGGCGCATGACATCGCGTTAATGATGCCGTGGACGTGGTGAAGCGGCAGATGATTCAGGATATGGTCGTCTCTCGACCACTCCCAAGCCTCGACGAGAGTTGTGACTTGCGCCTCGACGTTAGCGTGAGTCGTGACGACACCCTTGGGGTCCGACGTCGTTCCGCTCGTGTAGAGAATCATCGCCTGGCGGTCTGGCGTGACATCCGGCAATCGGCCTGCTTCGTCATCTTCGAGCAACTCGGTAGTCAGAATGAACCGCAGGCCCTTCTCATCGGCGACAGGCCGAAGTTTTTTTGCAAAATCGGGGTGGGCAACCAGCACCGTCGGCTCAGTATCGTCGACCTTGTAGCGGATCTCACGCTCCGTTTCAGTCAGAGCCAGCGGCACTGCGACTCCGCCTGCTCGCCAGATGCCCCACTGAGTCGCGGCGTAGGAGAACCCGCCAGGTACGAGGAAGACGACTCGCGCGCCTACCAGATCATCCACACCATCCAGCAGCGTAGATGCGACACGCGCCGATGCGGAGAGCAGATCGGCATACGTAAAAGTCCCGTCCTGTGCCACAATTGCACGTCGAGTGGAGAATGTTTCGGCGCGTTGGATAAGGGAGATGGTCATGTAGATGCCGTGGGCTTGATCTGGACGTATTGTACCAAAGCTAGTCCAAGTTTAGGATATGCGCCAGCCGCCTTGTGGTCGGTGTCCACCGACCGTATGATTGATTGCGCATGAACATTGGCACGACAATCCAGAACGCCCAAAAGCACCTGCGGTCACAGGACATCGACGGGTGGCTGCTGTACGACTATCGAGGAATGAACCCGATCTTCTGGGACACGGTCGGGCGCATCGCGAACGTTACGCGGCCATGCTGGCTGTGGGTGCCGGCCGAGGGCGCACCGAAGCTGCTTGTATCGTACGTCGACCAGGGGCGCTTCGGACACCTGGGCATCGAGACGATACTATGGGTCAGCCGCTCCCAAATGATCGAAGGATTGCGTGGGATGCTGCAGAGTGCTCGTACCATCGCGATGGAGTATTCACCAGACGGAGCCCTGCCTCGTGTATCGAAGGTCGATGCGGGGACAATTGAGATGATACGGGGACTCGGCGTCAACGTGGTCTCGTCCGCCGACACGATTCAATACGCCACACAACGATGGACCGAAGCGGAATTGGAATCGCACCGGGTCGCCGCTGGGAAGCTGGACGCTATTGTTCATGAGGCATTCGATTTCATTGACGAGCGGCTCTCGGACGGCCCGACGGAGCACGAGGTTGCGGAGTTCATTCGCTCGCGATTCTCGGAAGAGGGTCTGGAAGTCGAAGACGGGCCGGTTGTTGCAGCCAATGAGCATGGTGCCGACCCACATTTCGAGCCAACCCCAGCGAACTCGGTCGTCATCAAGCGCGGCGACTGGGTGCTAATCGACCTTTGGGCGAAGCTCGCGGGCGAGGACAACATGTTCGCCGATATCACCTGGACGGGGTTCGTTGGCGAGACCGTACCAGCCGAGCATCAAAGAGTGTTCGACGCTGTGACAGGAGCCCGTGATGCTGCCGTTGCCGCGATTGCGACCGCGTTCTCCGAGGGGAGGCCGGTACAGGGCTGGGAGATCGATAAAGTAGCTCGCGACTACATCGCCGACGCTGGCTACTCAAAAAACTTCAATCACCGACTTGGGCACAGTATCGGTCGAGAAGTTCACAGCAATGCCGTCAATCTCGATAGCTGGGAGACTTTCGATACACGGCGGATCATTCCCGGAATCTGCACCTCAGTCGAACCGGGCATCTACTTGACGGGGAAGTTCGGCGTGCGGTCAGAAATTGATCTGTATATCTCCGAAGACGGGCCGATCATCACGACCGAGGTACAGCGCGCGCCGGTCTTAATCGGACGCTAGCCGTTGGCCGGTGTCTCTACCCACGCGTCGGATTTGGGCGCCTGGTAGCGAATCAATACGACAAAGGCTAGCAAAGTAAGGACGCCTCCGAATACGAAGGCGGCGTGAATGCCGTAGTTGTCTGATATGAGGCCTGCGATATACGGCGACAGAATCCCCAAGAGTCCAGCGCCGTACATGAACGATGTGACCGTCGACTGGGCCTTGCCCCCGGATGCGTCAATGGCAGCGGCGATGAATATATGGTGCAGAGAGAATTTGAACGTCCCCTTCGCCAGGATAATCAACACCACTTGAATGCCGGGGTCGGCCACACTGAGCAGCAGTGACAGGACACCAATGCTGATGGTGGCTGGTATGAGCACGACCTTCCTGCCAAATCGGTCCGAGACGAAGCCCATTACAGGCTGTGCCAGCAGTCCGATCACCTGCGCCCCTGAGAACACCAGGGCGATGTTGCGGTCGGAGTACTCCAGCGTATCCTTGAGGTAGACGGGCAAGAATCCGTCGACGGCGCTCTCGCCCATACCTCGAATGCCGGTCGAGATCACCAGAATCATGAACATAGGATTTCTGAGCAGGCCGCCCATTGAGGCGAAGTACTCTTTTTTCGAGGCCGCCTGCGATTGCATCCGGGGCAGCGACCGTAGAACGATCCACATGGTGAACGCGATGATGATTGCCGGAAAGAAGCTCAGCTTAAGAACGTCGCGCCACATGAGGAATGCCAGGACAGCTGCGACGACGAGAGGGCCGAGCACCTCTCCGGTCATGCCGCCCATGCCGTGCATGGAGATCGCGAAGCCTCGGCGGTCGGGGAACCGGCGGGACAACTCGCCGATGGCGAACGGATGGAACATGGCTGGCGCGCCGCCGAGTAGAAGCATGGATGCCAGCAATATCCAGTAGTTCGAAACAAAGCCAACGACGACCTGCGACAGACCGATGAGGACGAGCGTGATACCCAAGAAGATGGCGGTCCTGCCCGTAAAGCGGTCGCCAAGGTAGCCGCTTGCCATCGTCGCGAACCACCACGACAGAGCGCGCACCGACCCGATCAGGCCGAACTGGGCGAGGCTCAGCCCGAGGTCAATCTTGACCTGCGGAAGAATCAGGGTCTGGAAGCCGGAACCGTAGAGGTGCTTGATCATGTGGCCGACCACAATGACAACAGCCGCCCAGCTTCGGCCACGAGCTATTTCGGGCTTCGTTTCCTCGGATTTCATCTATGAATCGGTGACCCCTCCTGAGACAACCGGCCCATTATACGCTTTGCGGTGGCAAAGAGTTGCAGCAAGTCCACGCGCTAGCCAAAGGTTTGGGAGCAAGCCGATCCCCACCAGTTGCTGATGGTTGGTCACACGGTCGCATTACGCCGTTTTCGAGAGATCACGACCCAGCTTCGGAAGTTGTTGGCTGGCGTCGAGCCGAAGTCCTCTTGTAAAATCGATTGAATCTCGAAGTACGGCTCTACAACGCTGGCGAGTTCGAGAACCGACAATCTCGGATAGCCGCGCTTGTCAGGGCCAGTCATGCCGAGATTCAAGTTGTCGCTGTTGCCCGATACGGAGATCCAGTGCCCTCCGTCCGTCAAACGAGAGGCCGCGAGCCACGAGAACTCTGCCCGGATGTAGGCGTTGTGAGCGTTCACCATAACGCCTTTCTCATATAGCAGGTCGTACTTGGCCTCATCCCGAGATGTGTAGAAGTCCTCGACCTGGAAATCAACTGCTACTCCCGCTCTGTGGGCGGCGGTACGGGCTCTGCCGATCGCGGTGACGGACAGGTCGGTCGCCCTGACGCGGTATCCGAGCGAAGCCAGATGAATCGCGTCCACGCCATGGCCGCACCCAACTTCCAGAATCGAACCGCCCGGTAGGCACACCTCACGGACGAGCCGCGCGAGTGGTGGCCACGGAGAGTCGTCGTCCCATGGGGTGATACCACCTTGGTACAGGTGCTCCCAGTCAAGCTGTGGGTAGTCGGGCATATTCTCAGTCACCTGGCTCGATGAACGCCAGCACCGCTGCCGGATTGTGGACCAGCATGCGGTCGATGTCTTCCTGGCTGAATCCGCGTGCCCTCATGCGTGGGACGATGTGGGCGAGGATGTACTGATACCCAAAACCGCCGTGGCGGATGAGTTGGTGCTTCATGAAGGTGTCCTGGGCGATGACGATGCGCTCGCCGTAGCCCTGGCCGATGGCCCAGGCAATGTCGTCCATGCGCTTGCCATCGCTGGGTCGCTCGACCGTGGGGTTCATAGAATAGTAGGAATTTTCGGTGCCGAAAAGGTCCCATTCGAGATAGCAGCCGGTTTCGGCCAATTCCTTCAGACGGTCATACGAAAAGATCGTGCGGTCGATATGGGCCATGATGATGCGGCTGGTATCGACGCCGACAGCCCGCAAAATATCGATAGCCTGCATCGGCGCGGTCGGGTTGCGGCCAGGATGCACGAGAATTGGCGCACCTGTCTCGACCTGAGCTCGACCCGAAGCTCGGAGCACTTTGCGTTCGTTGTCGGTCAGAGGCCAGGAGCACCCGACCTCTCCGATCACGCCCGACTTGATGCCCGTGCCGTTTGCACCGACCGTCACGTCTGCGATGATCGTCTCGGTGATCTTGTCCTCGCTGAATTCGTCGACTTCCGGCGGATGCGCCGCATCTACGTAGTACGACGCACCTGCGATGATGTTGAGGCCGGTCGTCCGGGAGATACGGGCAAGGCCAACGGGGTCACGACCGATACCACCGCTCGTCACTTCGACTATTGACTGGCCACCGTATTGTTTATACAAGGAGACCTCTTCGATCACCTCTTCGATGTCGTCCAGCAGAGCGCTATCAAGGTTGTCCATACCGTAGTGTCGGACGTACGCCGAGATTTCGGGTGACATCGCTGCGTGAAAGATGCGTCGAGCGGTGGCCTCGGTCGGCTCTATGCGAATGGCCCTCGTATCGACGAGCAGGTGCTCGTGAGTTTGAGTGATGCCAAGCTCGTTTGGTGTGATGAGTCCGAGCACTGTTTGGATCATACCGGTTCGTTCGTTCGTCATATGCTGTTGCTACTCCTACGGCGTATCAGGCAATCCCTTTGCAAAATACCGTCGGCGCATAGGATTCTATCTTGTTCACCGACGATGAGACAGCCTATAATCGGCCCGCACACTGCAACGCCCTGGATAGTCACCATGTCGAATTCCCATATAGCCGACGTTCCCCGCCTCCCGCTGGATGGAGTGCGTATTCTCGCCTTCGAGCAGTACGGCGCAGGGCCGTGGGGGACGATGCACCTTGCCGATCTCGGCGCAGAGATCATCAAGGTCGAGGACCCGCAGTCCGGCGGGGACGTTGCGCGATACGTACCACCCTACACCTCCAAGCAGGATAGCGTTTACTTTCAGAGCTTCAATCGGAACAAGAAAAGCATCACGCTTGATCTGCGTCACTCCGCATCGAAGGGTGTCCTTCATCGACTTGTTGAGACGAGCGACGCTGTGTTCAACAATCTGCGAGGCGATATACCATCGAAGCTGGGTCTGGACTACTCGGCGCTTAGCCAGGTGAAGAAGTCTATCGTGTGCTGCTCGCTGTCGGCCTTTGGACGGCACGGCGAACGGGCGGCAGAGCCGGGATACGATTACGTTGTGCAGGCTTACGCGGGCTGGATGAGCCTGACAGGAGAGCCTGACTCGCCTCCACAGCGGGCGGGACTGTCGTTGGTAGATTACACCGCAGGGGTGATGGCAGCCCTCGGCATGGTAAGTGCTATTCTGCGCGCACGGGAGACCGGCGTCGGATGCGATGTAGACGTCTCGCTGTACGATAACGCCTTATCCCATCTCAGCTATGTAGGAGCGTGGCATCTGTCTCGAGGTTTCGAGCCACAACGTTGGCCCGATTCGTCGCACCCTTCACAGGTACCATCACAGATACTGCCGACGAGCGACGGGTGGATCACTGTCATGTGTGCCAAAGAGAAGTTTTATGTAGACCTCGTCGAAATAATGGGCGCACCCGAACTTGCGACGGATCCCAGATTCCAGACGTTCGCCGACCGCCTGGAAAATCGCGAATTGCTGGGTACTTTGCTGAAAGACCTGTCCGGTAAAAAGACGACGGGTGAATGGCTGAAACTATTGCGTGGCCGCGTGCCGTGCGGCCCGGTAAACTCTGTTGAGCAAGCCTTGTCCGACCCGCAGGTCGCCGAAGACGGCATGGTGATCGAGATGGAGCACCCGGAACTCGGGACGGTTCGCCAACTGGCCAGTCCGATCAAAATCAGCGATAGCGAACCGACCCACCATCTGGGGCCACGACTTGGCGAAGATACGGATGAAATCCTTCGAGAATACGCCAATGCGTCGGACGGTGAGATTGCAGCGTGGCGAAAAGATGGTGTGATATGAACATTCGACAGGAGAAAAACTGATGAGCGTACGCGGAACATGGCGGCCCGACAGAGACGAGGTCGTCGCAGAAAACGGCGTCGTCACAGCGATGCACCCTTTGGCCGCGGAGGCTGGTCTTGAAATGCTTAAAAAGGGCGGGAATGCTGTTGACGCGGCGGTTGCAACGGGCTTCGCCATCTCGGTCGTCGAGCCCAACAACACAAGCATCGCCGGTGTCGGGTTCATGCTTGTACACCTCGAAACGGGTACGGGAAAATATCCGCCAGGTACCGACCTCGTCATCGAGTACGGCCCAAGAGCGCCGAAAGCGGCCCGACCCGATATGTACAAGATCACCGGCCCGGGCGCGGGTATATCTACCTATGCTGTTGAGGGCAACGAGAACGAGGAAGGATACCGCTCGATCGCAATGCCAGGGACGGCGGCTGGCCTATGCGTGGCTCACGAACTGCTCGGCAAGCTCCCGCTAGCACAGGTGATGGAACCCGCTATCCACCTGGCGCAGGAGGGATTCGATGTCTACTGGCTGCTCTCGCTAATGATCGGCAGTTCGATGGCGGGCCTTCAGCGCTATCCGGGGAGTCGTGATATTTTGCTTCCGGGCGGTGTGCCGCCAGACTACACCCCAGACCCCAGTTCCCCTACAGTCGACTCTCACAGACTCATCCAGAGCGACTTGGCCGACGTGCTAAAGCGCATCGCCAAGTTTGGAAGGGCGGGGATGTACCGGGGAGAGGTCGCAGATGCCGCGGCGGAGGATATGCGCCGTAACGGTGGTCTGATAACTCGTGACGACCTTGCCGAGTACGAACCAGTCGTCAAGACACCACTGGCAACCAACTTTCGGGACTTTCGGGTATTAGCTCCGACAGCGCCGTCGGGTTCATGGACGGCTCTGGAAACCTTGAACATCCTAGAAAACTTCGACCTCCGTTCAATGGGTCACAACTCCGCCGAACACCTTCACACCTGGCTTGAAGGCGCAAGGCATGCGTTCGCCGACCGCTTCCGGTACATGGGCGACCCCGATTTCGTCGACGTTCCACTCAAAGCGCTGCTTTCGAAGGAATATGCCAAACAGGTCGCGGGACAGATGGACGCGGAGCGAGCCGCCGTCGAGGCGTTGTCGGACGAGCCGCCCTGGACTTACTTCGCGACGCAGGCCATTCACGATCCCTGGCCGTTCGAGGGAAGGCCGCGACCGACTGACCAACCGGTGTTTTCTACGGACAGCTCCGGCGACTGCACGACGCATCTCGGAGCCGCAGACCGTGACGGCAACATCGTCTCGTGTACTCAGACGGCGGTCAGCAGCTTCGGTTCGCGGGTCGTCACGCCAGGGCTGGGCTTCATATGGAACAACGGAATGGTATGGTTCAACGCAAAGCCGGGGGCGAACAACTCGATAGCCCCCTGGAAGCGCCCGCTCGTCAACATGGCCCCACTGCTGGCCACCAAGCAGGGCAAGCCTTACCTGAGCGTCGGCTCGCCGGGCGGTCGGCAGGTGATAAACGCCAATATTAACGTCGCACTGAACATCCTCGAGTTCGGCATGAGTCCGCAGGAGGCCATTACCGCCTCGCGCACCGACGCCGCGGGGCCCATGAACCTGGTAGACTCGCGCTTGGACGGCGATGTTGTGGAAGCGTTGCGTCGGATGGGTCACCGTATCGAGGTCGTGAGCGACATCGAGGCGTGGTATCGCTTCGCCAGGCCGTCGGCTATCCTCGTCGACCGCGACCAGGGCGTTCTACGCGCTGGAACTCACCTCCTGCAGACCGCTGAGTCTGTAGGTTTCTGACAGAAATCACACAACATATCTCAAGGAGAAAAAGAATGCCATCAGTAGTTATCAGCGGCCACAGCGCGAATGAATCGAATGCACCTGCGATCCGTCTGCTTCAAGGCAGCGGATTCGATGTCCGAGTTGTAGACGATACTCTTTTCGGACAGGGGCTTCTCAGCGACGCCGAGGAGGTCGACATTCTTCGCGGAGCAGACGCGGTCGTCGCCTGGGGCGAGCGATACCCGGTCGCAGTGCTCGAAGGGCTCCCTAACCTGCGGGTGATCGCACGCCTGGGAGTCGGTTTCGACAAGATAGACATGGGCCTGGCGACCGACCGAGGCGTCGTAGTCACTATCACACCGAACTCCAACCACGAGGCAGTCGCGGAACAGGCCATCGCGCTCATCATGGGGCTCGCAAAGTCGGTAGCCAGCAGCGACAAGGCGATGCGTGCCGGAGAGTGGCCCAATTCGCCGCGCAAGCCGATTCGAGGCAGCACACTAGGGATAGTAGGTCTAGGCCGCATTGGCCGCAGCCTTGCCGTCCGCGCCGTGGCAATGAGGATGCGTGTTATCGCGACTGAACTCTATCCTGACAAAGCATTCGTCGAGGCGAACGGCATAGAACTCGTCGATCTTGACACCTTGCTCGGAGAATCGGACTTCCTCAGCCTGCACTGCCCGCTCAACGACGAAACGCGCGGACTGATGAACAAGCAAACGTTCGCGTTGATGAAGCCTGATGCAGCCCTCGTCAACACGGCACGCGGCGGGCTGGTAGTCGAGGCAGACCTGGTGGACGCAATCAAGTCAGGAGAGCTAGCAGGTGCAGGGCTTGATGTGTTTGAGGTTGAACCGACTCCCACTGACAATCCGCTGTACGAACTGGACAGCGTCATAGTCTCGCCGCACATTGCTGGCAGCGACGACCTGTCCATCAAAGACATGGGTCTCGAAGCCGCACAGTGCATCGTTGACTTGCATGCTGGCAACTGGCCTGACGGTTCGGTCGTCAACAGCGGGTTGAAGGGTAAGTGGAGTTGGTGACTTGCCAATCGCGACAGAATCAAGGTATATGAATTATCAGGAACCCGATTGATACGTCACGAAGTGTCAGAGTTACAGTAGTCCGTGAATCCCCGTCGCGTCGGCGTACACAGGCACGGGATCGGAAATGCGCGAGCCCTTCTCGTCTTTCTCGGTGGCGAGCAGGTACCATTCGCCCTTGAACTGAACTAGCTGAGCGGCATAGAAGATCTGGTTCGGCAGATGCTTGACGATCTGGCCCGTGCCGTGAATGTGAAATGGGCCGAGAGGGCTGTCGGCGACCATTGAGAAGTTCGTCCGCAGAGGCAACTCGTCTCCAAAGCGTGCGGCGAACTCCGGGGTAAGGAATCTTCCCAAGGTGACGAAGACCAGGTACCAACGCCCTTCTACATTGTAGAGTTGAGGCACCTCCATCTCGTCGGCAATACGGTCGTGCGGCAAAGGCGGGAGAACCTCCCAAGTTCGCATATCGGTACTACTTGCCACCGCGACCACACCACGTCGCCCGCTGTCACCTGTTCCACCACGAGCGCAGATGAACTGGTATACCTCATGACCCTGGTCAAGCAAGAAGGGGTCCCGCCAGTGAATCATCGGTCTCTGTCCAGTACTCATCTTCTCGTAGTTAGGAGGCTTGGCCTCGGACACTGGATTCTCCGGTAACTTTGTCCATGTCATCAGATCATCGGAGACTGCCATTCCCACACGCTGGACGCGGTGCAACTCTTCCCAGCTGCTATCGTTCAGGCTGGTGGCGGAGTACGCCATCCAGTAACGGCCGTCGCGCTCGATAGTACTGCCAGTGCAGATACGAAGATCATCCCATGCGCCGGGTGGGCCGGTCTCTAAGGCCCGGGGCAACCGTTCCCAGTTCACGAGGTCTTTGCTTATGGCGTGCCCGGCAAAATCCTTGCCGCCGTTCAGCGGGTCGGCTAGGTAAAACATGTGGACCGTGTCAGTCTTCTCCTCAACGAAGTACCAGGCATCGCCCATTTCGTGGCCTTCGTGTGTGTACATGGATGCCTCGCTGCTTCCTCGTGGCTTAGTGGGACAGTATTCCGGAGAGACCTGTAGCAGCCTAGCTAGATGCCTCGGAAACCGTTTCATGTTCGGTCAGCGTTCGTTGCTCAACAATGACAATCGAGCCGATACCGACGACAGCGATCGCCAATGTGACTAGTGGATGTACGTCGGCGATGGCCACGATCAAGACCGCCGCAACAGCGACCAAGACCAATCGGCTGAGGAGAACCCTACCCGTGGCTCTCCAGACAGCCGTGCCCATCCCCGCCGTGAAGAGAGTCAGGCCCGCCGCCAGGGCTATCCTTCCCACGAGGGGCAGAGGCTCGTCAGGATGGGCCAACGCCTCTTCGATCGCTAGGGCGTATGCAATCACACCGCCCATCATTGGAAAATGGATAAGGCTGAATGCGTCCCTGGCTAATGTCGCCTGCTTTATGCCGCTGCTCGACTCCATCGCATGATCGAGCATGGGCTTGGCCCGAACAAAGTAGCTCCACCAGAAGCCGCAGGTGAGCACGACCGCGAGTCCGGCGATTGCGATCTCTTCGGCCGTCCAAGCTCCATCGGTCACCTGCGCTGCAGCAACAATCAAGGTTTCTCCAAGGGCAATGATGGTAAACAGACCGTGGCGCTCGACAAAATGCTCGGGACGAAGATTCCACCCTTCCTGGTTTCCAGCGACGAGTCCAGCAACCACATCCAAAACTATGGCCATCCCCCAGAGCCAGTACTGGGCCATGCCGCCAGCAACGCCACCTGCAATCACGGCTATTAGCCCTCCGACAGACATGATGGTGAATATGCGGACTCCCGCACCGCCCGTGTCGTCGCCAGAATTGGTCCAAGCCATTAGAGCCATTCCGATGCTTCTCACCAGCACGTATGTGATTGCGAACCACAGAGCACGATCCCCGAACGCGTCCGGGACCGCCGCCGCCATGAAGAATGCAACGCCAGTTGCCAGAAGGACGCCAAGCGCAATGAGATGATGTGTCGTATTTGCCGCGTTCAGTGCCCAGGTGAACTGGCTCCAGGCCCACCACACCAACCAGAACACGAGCACCGCCTGCCCAACCGTTGTCCAGGTGATGTGCCCGTGCAGAATCGTGACGACCTGGGTGACCGAGAACACAAACACGAGGTCGAAGAACAATTCGACAAACGTGACGTTCTGGTCATCCCGAGCAGCGACGTGTGCCTTGTTCACGGTTGGTTCCCTTTTCTTGTGTTGATAATCGAACTTGGTGGCGGGGCACCTGGCTCATAGTTTGTACCATTCGGCGCGCTAGACCGGCAAGCATTTACAAATCACTTGACAATAACCACGGAAACGGCTCAGTATTGTGACAGTGCTCCGGGAAAGCCGACGAGTCCGCGCAAGGGCCGAGCCCACCCCCTTTTTCGACAGCTATACAAGTCACACTCTTTTCTGCCTGATTACGCGGACACCAGGCCAACTGAAAGGAGTGCTTATGCCCTCTCGTGTTTTGCCCGTGCGGCCAAGTCTTGAGCATCTCAAGAACCAGGCCAAAGACCTTCTGAAGGCGTACCGAGCCCGCGAACCATCCGCCCTCACACGCTTTCGGGAATTTTCGCCCAGACTGTCCGGTATGCCGGACGACGACCTCCTCACGCTATCCCTATCTCTGCGCGACGCTCAACACGTCGTGGCAGCGGAATACGGATACCCAAGTTGGTCGCACATGAAAACCCACGTTGAACGAAGGGAGAATACTTCTATGCTCGAAATGACCGTCGATCAAGTAAAGACAAGCCCACAAAATTACCAGCGAGTGGTCGTACTCAAGGCAAAGGGAGTCAACAAGCTTTTACCAATCTGGATCGGTCCCGCCGAAGCCGAGTCGATCGCGGCGAAACTAAGGGACACGGAACACCCCCGGCCAATGACGCACGATCTGATGGACTCGATGATCAGCGACCTTGGCGCGACGGTGACACAGGTGGTCGTGAGCGAACTGAAGAACGATACGTTCTTCGCCAAGGTCGTGATGCAGCGTAACGGCACGACCATCGAGCGCGACTCCAGGCCGAGCGACGCCATAGCTTTGGCGGTGCGTACCGGTGCGCCCATTTACACCGATGAGGCCGTGCTCGATGAAGCCGGAATTGAGTTCGACCCGGAGACTAGCAAGCCGGTCACCACGAACATCGGTATGTCGTCGACCGTCTCACTCACGAAACTCGGCAATCGGTTCTCCGAGAGAGCCAAAAGCGTGCTGATCCAAGCTGAGGGCGAGGCGAAGCAGTTTGGGCACACCGAGATTGAGCCGTCCGACATCTTGTTCGCGCTCTTGGCAGAGACCGAAGGAGCGGGCGCGAAGGCATTGGTAAAACTTGGTGTGAATCTGGACGAGACCAGGCAGAAGCTAGAATCTCAAGTCGAACGCGGCGAGTCCAAGTCCGACGAGGCCCTTGAGTTCAGCGAGCGGAGCCAGCGAGTGTTGCGGCTGTCCAGAGCCGAGGGATACATGCTCTTTCATCACTACGAGGGCACCGAGCACATCCTGCTTGGGCTGATCGTGGCCGATGACGAAAGTACGTCAAGCGTGTTCAAAGAAAACGACGTTGAGATAGAGACTGCCCGCGCAGCCGTGATCGAGATACTCGACGAGGTCGAAGCCTCAAAAGGGTAGCGCTCGACCGAGCCCGCGTTCCTTCGCCATCTCGTAGACGCGGATGCCGACGGCAATGTCTTCGATGGCAAGGCCCTGGGACTCGAAGAGCGTGATGTCGTCGTCGCTGGTGCGGCCCTTGATCGTACCGGCGACGACGTCCGACAGGTTGCGGATGTGGTTCCAGGTGGTGATGCCGCGGTCGATGGGGTATATAAGATCGCCGCACTCGATCTTCGCACCGTCCACGTCGTCGGTGACGATCACGTCGGAACGCTTAACGGCCTCGTAGTCGATCTCTTGCTTCATCCAGTGGTTGTTGCCAGCGGCATTGATATGCACACCCGGACTCAACCACTTGCCGAGCAGCACGGGCTTGGCGGACGATGTGATGACGTTGACAATGTCCGCGCCGTCGACACATTCTTCACCACTAGCGACTACGTGAACTTCGATATTCAACCGTCGCTCCATGACGAAGGCAAGGCGCTCCCGGTTATCCTGAGTCCTCGAAAAAATCTTGGCGCTCTTGATGTCACGAACCTTGCAGACGGCTTCAAGCTGCGTGGCGGCCTGATATCCGGAGCCGATCATACCAACGGTGCTGGCCTCCTCGCGAGCCATGTACTTCGTGGCAACGCCACTAGCCGCGCCGGTGCGCACCTGCCCCATACCCGACGCCTCTATCATCGCAATTAGCTCGCCGGTGTCGGTGTTATATAGGTAGACAAAGAAGCGGGCGCGACCAGAGCCTACGCCGTAGGTCTTCATGCCCATGACTCCGAGGTCGGGTGCGGTCGCCGTCATGAAGTTGAAGGAGCCGTTGCCATTCGGCAGGCGATGGCGCGGGAAGTTGTGGGCCGTTCCGCGCGCCAGGTGAACGAATCCCTCTTCCACCGCTTCCAGGGCGAGTTCCATGGTCAGGACTTCAGCAACGTCGTCTTCCGTGAGGTACAGGGCCATGCTCAGGTCTCCATAACGGTGGCGTTTGTAGTTTGAAGCCCTATCCTAGCACGCGCCCTAATCTCTCAACATATAGAAATGATTCAACGGCCCGTTTCCCTGACCGAGGTTGGGGGCGAAGCGGATGGCGTCGGTCACGTACTTTTTGGCTTCCGAGACGGATTCCCGAATCGACTGGCCCTTGGCGAGTCCGGCGGCGATGGCCGACGCGAATGTACAGCCGGTGCCATGAGTGTTGTCGGTGGAGATGCGCTGCGACGTGAACGCCTTGACCTCGGTGCCGTCGAAGAAAATGTCGGTCGCGGGGCCGCTCATGTGCCCCCCCTTGACGACAGCCGACTTCGCACCCATCGCGACGAGCATTTTTGCGGCGTCGCGCATGCCGTCCATGTCCTTGATCTCGTGGCCGACGAGCGCCTCGGCCTCCGGGATGTTTGGCGTAATTACTGTCGCCAGGGGTAGCAGCAGGGTTATCAGCGCGTCGACGGCATCCTCATGCAGCAACCTGGCACCGCCCGTCGATACCATTACGGGGTCGACAACGAGAGTCGTGAGCTTGTGCTCTTTCAGTTTTTCGACAACAGTCTCGATGATCTCCACGCTCGACAGCATCCCAGTCTTCACGGCATCGGTGCCTATGTCAGAAATCACGGCGTCTATCTGGGACCTGATGACCGAGTCAGGCATCTCGACTACCTCAGTCACGGTCAGAGTATTTTGGGCTGTGACCGCCGTCAACACGGAGGTGCCGTACACCCCCATCGCCGCGAACGACTTCAAGTCGGCCTGGATTCCCGCCCCACCGCCGGAGTCGGACCCGGCAATCGTCATCGCTCTCGCTACCTTCCTCATCTCCACATCCACCACCTCACCCACAGGATTCTTCTTATAGAAGCAGTATCACAGGGGGTGCTGCGGGGGCGAAAGCGTTTTGCAGTCCATTTATTTACGGGCTATGAGGATGCCATTGGCCTTGTCGATGACGAAATTCCCGTTGCGGTCGATCTCGCCGCCAACAATTCGGCGGACCTCCGCGACCTGTTGGTCATTGAGCTTCCGCCTGATCGACTGAATGTAGTCGATGACTGGCTTGACTCGGGTAACATGCAGAGCGTCTTCGTAGCGGTCAACCGTGACGGTTGAGAACTTTTCCAACAGCTCTCCTTCTCCGCTTTCGAGGCTGAATAAGTGTGCAGGCCGACCGAAGTCATCGGCTGACGAAGGCGCGACCGAGTTCAGCATGTCCCAAAGGGCGTGCATACTCCCCCGCCCGTTGGTCGCCGCGAACAAGCGCCCGCCGGGCTTCAAGACGCGATGTGTTTCGGCTAGGGCCTTCGCCCTGTCGGGCACGTGATAGAGCATGTGGTTGGCGACAACGCCATCGAATGTGTTGTCCGGATATGGGATCGCCTGGGCGTCCATGTTCTTGAATTCGAATTCACGTCCAACGTCTTCCAGGTTTGTCTTGGCGCTGTCGAGCATCCCAGGCGAAAGGTCGGACAGCGTGACGCGCCATCCTGAAGGTATGCGGCTGAGGTTCTCTTTCCATAAAGTACCCCGACCGGAGCCCAGTTCCAGGATTCGAGCATCGTTGGGTAGGTCTATGAGATGGTCGAAAACCCAACGCATCCAGCCGTAGGAGTTGGTACTGAACAGTTCGTGAAGCTGAATGCGAGCGGAGAGCTTCGACGAGTCTTTATATTGGTCGCCGACAAGGTACTGTTGATCTGCTATCCGCTCCATGCCTAGGCGTCGTCCTTCTTTGCGTCCTCAGCCTTCTTGCGGATGATCTCTTGAAGTTGGCGCACGCTGCTACCCGAGACCTTCATCTCACGCTTCTTACGGCGTTTTTGCTCCCGGCGATCACCTTTGGTATCTCGATCGTCGGTGTTCTCAACCATTAGCCCAGCTAGTCAGGAATGATTCGGTGTCCATGTCACCAGGAAGCTCGGCGAATACATAGGGAATCGGCCTCCTGGACTGATAGGCTGGCAAGAAGTTGTCCGTATCCGATTTCAGCCTATCGTCGAACGGACCGAATCGCTCCCACAAAGTATTCGCCTCCTCCGGTGAGAAGCGGTCGGCGAAGGGTGGACCCCAGTTCAATGTGATCGAATGGTAGGAATTGGCTCGACCAACCGACTCAGGTAAAACCTCGGCGGCGAACTTTGAGTCCTTCAGAATCTTGATGTGAAGTGCGGCCTTGGCCAAGTAAATGGTCAGCACTGTTTTGCCGCTGGGTCCAGCACCGGGCTGCAAGGCTTCTAATCCGTTGCGGAATCCCTCCACGTCTCGATTGATGACTGCGCGTAAGGCGGCCTCGGTCAAGTCTTCTTTCCGCTTTTCATTCCGTGCGGACTCCTCGAAGATCTCGCGCGCCGCTGGCGAAAGATGCTCAATGAAGCCGAGCTCTGGGTAGTCCCCGAAAATGGCGTGCCCACCGTGAAGTGTTCGACGCTTATTGGTCGAGTAGTTGCTACCGGTGTGTATGAGGAAGTTGCTGTAAATAACGCCGTCGCCGGCCTTCAACTCGACTGGATTGCCGCCCGGGGCCTTCGTGATATCTGCGAGCAACTCAGCATTCTCTTCGTCCGTGTTCAGACGACGATGGCTCCCCGGGACGACCCAGAGGACGCTGTCGTCGTAGAGCGGCACGTTCCATTGCGTGTACCGAGGGCCGTTCTCGATGAAGTCGGCCGCTAGTGCTCCCATAGGAGCCATATCTTCCACATGTACGTCCCGGTGCCAGCCAGTACCGCCTGGGTGATTCGTGACCGGATTGCACATCATCATCATGTTCGTCACATTGGGTTCTGGGTTACAGAGAAGCTGGCTGGCGATGTCGAGAGTCTCGTCGGCAACCCAAAAGTCCTCGACGACATTGGCGGTCTCCTCGTCGATCAGTCCGGGGTCTTCCATGATTACCCGAGGCTGCCGCGATGTCTCATACACACCACCGGGCGGGTCGCCTGGCTGACGGTCACGCGCCCATATGACCTTCTGGCGGTCGAGAATCGTCTCGCAACTCGCACGGATTGCTTCGAGCTTGCTGGGAGGAATGACCTCGTGCATCACGAAGAATCCCTGCTCCATGAATTGGTCTCTGTTTACCTTCACCTGCGGCTCCTTTGTGGTCAATTGGTCTGACTGGTCGGAAACTAGATCATACGCCTACATGTAAGGCTAGGCCATATGAGCCCAACGGCCTACGGCCACTCCTCACCGTTGTAAGCCATCTCCCAGAAGAGATGTTCGTATCGGAGCGCCGTCAAGAATATCCTCTCGATGCGGTCTTCGCGGCCCGCGAGGTCGACACCATCAAGGTGGTCGCCGAGCCATTCGACGAGATCACCGAGAACGGCGGGGCCATGCAGTTCAATCCACTCGCGATAGATAGGATTATCAGGCTTTTTGCCCGCTTCGATTAGGCGAGTACCCCAGTCAAGGTAGGTGCCTTCGGTGACGTAAAGAATAGTCGCAATGTCGTCAAAGCTGCCTTCGAGACCGGTGCGGACGAGAAAGTCGCCGAGGGCCTGTGTCGTCGGGAGAGCGCTGGCGTGCGAATACTCTTCCTCGGTGACGCCGAACTCGTCGAATGCGCGCATGAACAGGTCATTCTCGGGGTTAATGATGCCTGCGAGAAATTTGTTCAGCACGTTCGCTGCTTCGAAGGTCGGGGCTTTCGCAGTGCCGTGAGCGACCATCGCGACGAGGTCTGCGACAAAAACATAGTCTTGCAAAAAGTATCGCCGGAACTTTTCGGGTGGGAGTGTCCCGTCGCCCATCTCGGTGACGAAGGGGTGTATGACCATCCGCTCCCAGAGGGATGAGTGTTTTTCGCGGAGACTACGAGCCAATTGCATTCGACTTTCCGTTTTCGTCTGATATGCATTCAACAAAGTCTTGCAATGCAGATGGACCTGCGAACGGCTGGCTCACTTCGAAAGAGCTTCCCAGCAACCGACGGTACCTGTCCACAGTCTTCGAGTCTCTATTAACAATTACGAGGTCAATAGGTTCCTTTGGCGCGCGAGATTGAAGAAAGAACTGCATTGCCAAATCGGTCTCAGGAAGTGAGTACCCAATTGAGATTAATCGTGTCGCACCTTCAATCTGCTGTCCCGCGATCAGCCAAATCAGACGTAGCGTTTCATGCTGGAAGAAAGTCACTTTCTCAGTAGTCGGCGGAACGATCAAAGGAACCTTGTCTCGGACAGCGGCCCTTCCTCTCCGTTCATACTTGCTAGTTTGGGTCCAATCAGAGACTTCATGATAATAGATCGCCTCTCCAAGGTATTGTGTTGCCCCAGAGTAGTACCAGTTGATTGATCCATGCAGCTTCATCAATCTAAACGTTTCGATATCTTCGCTAGATATAATTGCCGCGTTTCTTCTACTGGCCTCAGTAAGTGGCACACCATAAACATCAGATGCCTTGACGAAGTTCTTGCCATCTTTGCCATCTGCGGCAATGGCTCGTGCAGCTCGTTCAATCAGGGTGTCGTAGTTCAGCGTCAGTACCTGAGAACGCTGATCGTGCCACAGTTTTACTAGAGTCATGAGCCATCCGGGACGTGGATTCCGCAAGGTTTCTTCAATTTCCCTATTCAATATCCTCTCAATCGCGTGACTTATGTCCAAGAAACGTGCTCTGTTTCTCAAGTTGTCCGCTTCCGAATAGCCAAGGTTGAGGCTGAGAGAGAAACGTCATCCAGTGTTCGACGTTCTCACCCATGTTTCTAAGTTCGCTAGAGATTAAGCCATCACCTTGACAAAGAAGCTCTTTGCTCAGGTCACGCAACAAGGGCATCGAATTTGAAATCGCCTTCGAAAAGCCAGACCCGATTAGAAAAACTTCTCTCATTCCAAATACCTCGAATGGATGTAGCCTACTCCTGGAACTGGATCGAGAACGCGTCTGAGGCCTTCACGTCGCTAGATATAAGACCGTTGTCCTGCATCCACTTGGTGAAACTTTCCCAGCGGGCGGGGTCTTGATTGCCGAAGCGACCGCTAGCCGGACGCCAGAGGTCGGGCAGCAGGTCGGCGCCGGGGCGGTCTACAGTCTCATCGACCTCTTCCTGTGTGCCACGAACGAGAACATCGACGCCCCCCTGAGGGTCGGACATCGCATCATCGTAGCCACGGCGAACCGCCCTCATGAACTTTTCGATAGTTGCCGTGTCGTTCTCGACATGCAGTTCACTTGCAACGATCATCAACTCATAGTAGTCGGGCACTCCCCACTCTTCCATGCGGAGAACGCTGACCTCGTAGCCCTGGTTTTCGACAAGGATGCTCTCGTGCGTCCAGTACGCGCCGACGACCGCATCAACCTGCCCACTGATAAGGGCGGGAGCGAGGTTGAAGCCAACGTTAACGAGTTCTACATCTTCCAGACCACTTAGGCCGTCGAACTTGAGCATCGTGTCGAGCAGGGGCTCGTTGGTTGGGATGCCAGGATAGCCGACCTTTTTGCCCTTCAGATCGGCAGGCCGCTCGATGCCGGACGACTTTAGAGCCATTACGGAGTTTAGCGGGTGCTGCACCATTGCGGCGACGGCTACCACCGGCACGTTCTGAGCGCGGGCGAGGAGAATATCCGGCTGGTAGCTGATGCCGAAGTCATCCTGCCCGGCTCCGACGGTCTGCAACACGGTAGACGGATCGGATGGCGTATACAGGTCAACCTTGAGGCCTTCTTCGCGGAAATAGCCTCGCTCGTCCGCGATATACAGGCCGATGTGATTGGCGTTGGGGTACCAGTCAAGGGCAACTCTGACCGGAACGAGCGGCACGACGGCGCTGGTCGGGTCGATATCGATGTCTGTCTGACCGTTTCCGCCGCATGTTGCAATGACGATGGTCAGGATAAAACCCAGTCCAAGCACCATCATTAGACGCATTATGGTCTTCTCGCTCATTTACAGTCTCCTAATCGGTGCGCTGCTGCTCGCCGTGCCACCAAGGAAGCATGAGCTTCTCAGCCAGGCCAACCAGCGCGAACAATCCAATACCCATCGCCGAAAGTATAGCAATCGACGCGAACACTCGCTCTGTCAGAAATTTCGACTTCGAGGTGAGCATGAGGTGGCCCAAACCCTCGCTGGAACCCATCCACTCGCCAACCACTGCGCCGATCACGCTGACGGCCGCCGCGATCTTTATACCTGTGAACAGATACGGCAGGGCCGAGGGAATCTGAATCTTCACGAGCAACTGCCGTTTCGTCGCGCCAAGTGTTTTTGCAAGGTTCACTAGATCGGGATCGACCGAGCGCAAGCCGTCGACCGCGTTGACGACAATTGGGAAGAAGGCGATCAGTCCGGTGATGACAACCTTGGGCGTCATACCTGCGCCAAACCAGATCAGGAACAACGGCGCGACGACGAGCCACGGAATCGTCGGCGCCGCGATAACAAAGGGATACACGGCGCGTTCAGCGATTCGGGACAGCGCCATGATGGTCGCCAGAACGCTCGCCGCTGCCAAAGCAAGCCCGAAGCCGAACAGTACTTCGATGAGGGTCACCCAAGAATTACGGGCGAGTATATCTGCGTCGGTCCACAGGGTCACGGCGACAGCAGACGGTGCCGGAAGAAACCAACTCTCAACGTCGAATATTTTTACATACGCCTCCCACCCGGCGAGAACGGCGACGATGATCGCCATGGAAGGCAGCCACTGAAGTACGCTTTCCAGCAACCTCCCTTTCGTCCACCGAGCAACAGGTAGTTCTCGGCCCGAGGGGGTGGCGACTGGATGCGTGGTCTCGGTCCTCATGCTGGCACTGCTTCCCGCAGTTCGGCGCGTTCCTCCCGGATTGAGCCGAGCAGCCGTGCTTTGTGAGCTACGAACGCAGTGCCCGTAAGCATGTCGGGCGTACGCGGACGTGGCAGGTCAATCTGCTCCACGAGTTTCATGCGACCGGGTCGAGCGGTCATCACATACACACGGTCGGACAGGAAAATCGCCTCGTCGACATCGTGCGTGACGAGAACGATGGTTTTGTCCATCGACTCCCATCGGGCGAGCAGCCATTCCTGCATCTGCCCGCGGCTCAGAGCGTCCAGCGCACCGAACGGCTCGTCGAGCAGGAAGACTTCCTGGTCGGCAAGTACCGTGCGCATGAACGACGCTCGTTGCCTCATACCACCAGAGAGGGCATGCGGGTACTCTCCGGCAAACTCTTTCAGTCCAAATACGTCGAGCATCTTGGCGGCGCGGCGTTTGGCGTCCAGCCTCGCGACGCCCTGGAGTTCGAGGCCCAAGATTACGTTGTCGATGACGCTGCGCCAGGGAAGGAGCAGGTCATTCTGGTGCATGTGCCCTACCCTGCCAAGCCTCTGCTCGGATGGGATATTGGGCAGATTCAACGTACCCGACGACTGTTCGTCCAGGCCCGCTATGATGTTTAACAGCGTGCTCTTGCCACAACCACTCGGGCCGAGAATCGAGACGAACTCGCCGTCCAAGGCGTGAAAGTTCACATCATGGAGCACGGCAAGGGGTTTCCGATCCTGCACGAAGTCCTTGCTCAGGCCCTCGACGCGGATAATGGGTTCGTTGCTGGTCTTATGATTGCTGTTAGTCGTTATCGCACTGTTTCCATACACAAAAAAACCACCCTGCTGCTTGGGTGGCCTGAACGAAAAGATGACTTCACCTCATCCCTTCGCTGGCATTACCCAGATCAGGTCGTGGGGTCGTTCCGACATGACGGAACCTCTCAGCCTAGTTTACCCAAGCTCCCCCAGGGGCTTTTGTGTAGCAGAAGTCTAGCTGAGGTGGGCAGCGAAAGTCAACGAAGTGTCAAGGCACTCGCATTTTGAAGTTACACCGGCGGGCCCGAGCAAAACCATAGCAACGACGCGAGCGCGTTCGGCGCTAAGCGGGGTGCCGAGAATCCCGTACCACGCCTATAACCTCTCTGAAGAACTCGTTTAAGACCGACATGCTGCCAGTCTGGCTCGGTAGTTCCGGGTGGCGGTTCTTGTGGCGGCCCATCTCGCTGTCTATGAAGTCCATAATCGACACCACCCGGGGGGGGCCAAGTCCGATTCAGTAGCGGTCCGCTTCGCCTCGATGAAGTGCTCTATATCGCCTTTGAGCAATTGGTCGTCGACCGTTGTTTCCAGGAGTTTAGCGAACTCTATTGGCGGCTCACCAAGGTCGGACTCTATGCATCGAATTGCCAGCAAAGGGCGGAGGACGTAGAAGAACGCCTTGAGCTTGACCTAGTCTCCGACCAGAAGATTGTCGTACTCACCATACGCCATGCTCAAGTACCTGAAGTAGAGGTCTGTTGGGGCCTGGATTTCATGGTGGCCGATCTACCGCAAACGCATGTACCTCTCGTAGAGACCCTGGTTCGATAGAATTACGATAGTCTCAGAGCAAATGCTTGAGAAGACGATAGTCGTAGCACAAATTCGAAATACGGAGCGTCGATGACGAATGTTGACGCTGCAAGAACTGTTCAACAACGAAGGTTGCAGCATTGAGTGCTCTGAGTTTGCTTACGTAGAGAAAACAGAATAGGCCCTCGACCCAGCCCACAGCCGTCATGCGCTTGCGTATACATATGCTATCTGCTGAACGGAAAAATGGTGGTTTGCGAGGAAGGTGCTTCAGGGATTAGCGATTAAGACATATAGTCTTGATTAAGAGCCCTGGAGCCGAGCAGCTCAGGGCTCTTTTAGTTTGTAGGCAAACAAATGCGTCCGTAACTCAACAGGCAGGGTACCCGCTCTTCCTCGGAACGTTGCAGGTTCGATTCCTGCCGGGCGTACCGGGCCTCCGTAACTCAGTTGGTAGAGCGGCTCCCTCTTACGGAGACGGTCGCAGGTTCGAGCCCAGCCTCCGGTGCCAAGAATAGCGGCAAATAGATAAAGGGCACATTAACAATAAGCTGACAGCAGCAAGGAGCAGGCCTACTTCGTGGTTGATCGCCAGTTTTTTGGTGGTCGCCGGTTCGAATCCGGTCGACCCGAAAAGGTTTGGTACAGCAGGCGGTTGTCATTGAGGTGGAGTTCGAATCGATGCGACGTCGATTTGAGCACAATTGCCACTTCCAGAAGAACATGAAGCGGCGAAGCTATTTGTTGACTAGATTAGTGCACTGCCCCGAATGCGACCGACCTCATTCTGGTGTTTCGATCACGCGTCGCGGTAAGGAATACCCGTGGTACATCTGTGGTGACCGCTAGAAACGCGGGCAGCACTGTAAAGGCTGCAAGCCAGGCAACTTGCGTGCAGCAGAACTGGAATCTGCAGCCTTCGACGCGGTCGCAGGGTTTCTCAATGGAGCATCAGGACTCGAGAACGAGGTCCAATGGCGGCGTAGCATTAGCGCGTACACCGAAGGCAGCCTGGTACGGAAAATTGAGTCTGTGGAGAAGCGACAACAGGAAGAAGAGGATGCTGAGGCATGAGCGTTCAGATTGGCAGCTCACGAGAACGCCAGCGGTCGGGTGTGTAGTCAAGAGATGGGCTTGATCCGAACGAGGCGGCGCTGGCTGGCTGAACAGAGAGAACACTTGGAGGAACATCTATCCGAAAGTGCGTCGCTACAGCTTCGATCCGTAGGACGTTGAACGATTGAGTGCGCGGCTCGGGGCAAGGTATATCCTGTCTCAGCTTGTTCTCCCTTCCTGAACGCCATATGATGGCGCGTAGATTATCCTGCCAAGGTGTTCGTCGGTGACCAACTATCTCAGGCCTCTAGCGTCGTTGTGGCCTGCTCTCATACCAATCGTTGTACTCATAGGCCTTTCGGCTTCGCTGTTCCCATCAGCGGGACGCGATGACGCCTACATCACTTATTGGGCAGCTAACACCCTTCGCGAGTTCGGCGAGATCGCAAATCTCAATGGACTACATCTGGAGCAGTCGTCGAGCCTGCTGCATGTGATTGTTTTGGGCGTCTTTTCCCGAATAACATCGATATCGGTGCCGACAGTTGGGCCGTTGATATCGATGCTATCGAGTCTCCTCACTATCATTTACACATTCCAGTTCGCTCGCCTGATCGTGGGTCGTTGGTACGCGGTCGGAGCCGCCATGATCGTCGCGACCGCTGTCCCGTTCGTATACTGGACGACTGGCGGTCTTGAAGGCACCCTGGCGGCCTTGGTCACGACCGCTCTCATGTACCACCTGATGCAGTATCTCGAAAGACCCGAGGCCGGGCGACCGCCGTGGAACGTCTGGGTGTTGATGGGGTCGTTCCTACTCGTACGCCCGGAAAGTATCTTTGTTATCGCTACCGTGATTGCCACCGCGTTCGTGGTCTTTCGGCTGCGGGGCATCTCTGTAACAGATGAACGCCTCGAATACTACGCAATCGTAATCCGAAAACTGCTGTGGGTTGCGCTCGCGACAACGGCGTTGATGGCCGCGATCTTCGCCTTCAAACAGATATATTTTGGCGACTGGCTGCCAGTGCCAGTGATGGCCAAGCTTGGGGGTGGAGCGCTACTTTCACGTACCGGCGACGGCATGCAATACCTCGTCACCGCGCTGCTGCCGCCACCACTGTCGCTATTGCCGTTTTTCGCAATCGCCGGTGCCATCTACGTTGTCCGGAAGACCGGGCGGGACGAGCCGGGGTTCACTGGCGGCCTCCTGCTCACCCTATTCGTGCTGGTCTATATGGGCTTCATCCTGATTGCCGGTGGCGACTGGATGGAAGGCTCGCGTTTCATCGTGCCCGTGATACCGGCGCTGGCGGTGCTGGCGGTTATGGTCGTGCCTCATGTCAAGAGCCGCGAGTTCCAGGTCTACATCCTTGCTGGCATCGTCGCGTTCCAAATCGTCGGGGGCATCTGGTTCGCCAAGTTCGGCTCGATCAGTACGCCGCTCTGGGAAGTGTCCAACTTAGACACCAGCAATCTAGCGGTTGAAAAATATTCCTGGTTTGCTCGGCCCAACCGTACCCACTTACGCGATATACCGGTCGTCGATCAGCTCAACTCGGTCATTGAAACGTTGAAGTCTGAGGTCGACGGCAGGGTGACCGTCATGAGCGGTCAGGCAGGCTTTGTCGCGTATCACATGGCCCGTGAGCACTACAAGGAGATCGAGTTCATCGACAGGCGGGGCATCACGACGACCCACTTCACCGATTGTGGCGGCACCAAGGATGTCCAACGTACTACAACCGGAATTCTCCTCACCTACACCGCCTTCTTCGCCAACCAGGAAGACATCGAGCAGGAGTGTGGTATCCAACGTCCCCACGTCATTTTCGAGCTCGACCTGCCGGAGTTGACTGTCGAGAACGTCATCGCCCGCAACGGCTACGTCGTCGTCTACCGCCAGACTGGAAAGATTCAGACGAGTAAGACCTTGCAAGGCATAGAAGTTCTCGCCCACGAGTCTATTGCGGTGCGGAGCGATCTGGCGGGCTTGTTCGATGGGCCGTTTCCGAAGGTTCGGGAATGGAACGTCGAGTAGACCGAAGGGTATAATCTGCATCAAAGCTAATCCTGCTCAGGAGAACCCGTTCGTACTGAGCCCGTCGAAGTACGAAGCGCTCCACCAACAAGAGGACACGCAATAATGAAAATCGACCAACTCGACGTCTACCATGTAAAAATGCCGCTCATCTACCCGTGGCGCACGGCCTACGGCGAGGACTACGACATCCATAGTGTTCTGGTGAAGGCGACCAGCGGCGAGCACACCGCCTGGTCGGAGTCGACGCCATTCTTCGCGCCGACCTACCTGCCAGAGAGTGCGGGCACTGTTTTCTACCACGTCACCGAGGTCTTTGGGCCGCACGTCGTCGGGCGGGAATACGAGACGGCGAAGGACCTCAACGACCGCCTCAACGTCTTCAAGGGCAACTCGTTCGCGAAGGCCGCTATCGAGATACTTTGGTGGACTCTCGAAAGTGCCATAACGGGTACGCCTGTGCATCGGCTTCTGGGCGGCGAATCCCGCGAGGCGGTCGCCGGTGCCGACTTCGGCATCCAGGACTCCATTGACATGCTTCTGGGCAACATTCAGAAGGCCGTCGACACAGGTTTCCCGCGCATCAAGTTGAAGACCGCCCCCGGCTGGGACCTCGACATGCTAAAGGCAGTCACGTCCACCTTCCCGAAGACGACGTTTCATATCGACTGCAACTCCGGCTACACCCTCGACGACCTGCCCTTCTTCAAGGCCATCGATGATATGGGCTTAGCGTTCATCGAGCAGCCGCTGCACTATACCGACGTTCTTGACCATGCAGAACTTGCGAAGCAAATCCAAACACCGATCTGTCTCGACGAGACCATTGTGAGCGTCAAGGCTGCCGAGCAAGCGCTTCAAATCGGTGCCGCCCAGTACATCAACATCAAACCCGGACGTATCGGCGGTCTGAGCAATGCCCTCGCCGTTCACGACCTGTGCCAGGACGCCGGCGTGCCCGTGTGGGTAGGCGGCATGCTAGAGAGTGCGCTCGGTGCTGCCCTTTGTGTCGAGGTCGCGACACTGCCCAACTTCACTTATCCGGGGGACCTGTTCCCATCGTCCCGCTTCTACACAGAGGACCTCTGCGACCCCCCGAATGAACTGACCGACCGCCTGACTTTCAAGCCATTCACCAACGGCCTCCCGCAGCCCGACCCGGAGCGCTTGGCCGCGCAGACAGTACGGTCGCAGACGGTGGTGCCGAGGTCATGATCAAGAGCAAGCGACCATTGATAATAAGGGCCAAAATCGAAAAATCGGGCGAAATGACACTCAGCGGACTGCCTTTCGATGTCGGCGATGATGTTGCAGTTACTATCGAGCTAAGACGTCCTGTGGATCCGTCAAACCTTTATCCACTCAGAGGAAAGATGTTTCGGTACGACGATCCATATGAACCTGTTGCAGAGGATGACTGGGAAGTGTTGAAATGACTCTCGATCGACCCAACATCCTCATCCTCATGTCCGACCAACACAGCAAGCGGCAGTTGGGCTGCTATGGCGACCCGCTAGTACGGACGCCGAACCTCAACCGGCTCGCATCAGAGGGGATGTTGTTCGAGAACGCCTACTGTCCTGCACCGGTCTGCGTGCCCAGTAGAGCGTCGTTCATGACAGGCCGCCGTCCAACGAGCAACCGGGTTTGGACGAACCAGCACGTACTCCATTCGGGTATACCCACATGGGCACACGCCCTTGGCATCGCGGGGTACGAGACGGCGCTGATCGGGCGGATGCACTTCGTCGGCTCTGACCAGCGGCACGGCTTCGAGAAGCGGCCCCTCGGCGAGTTTATGGCTGGTCACCCCGGTGCGCCTATGCAGGGCGAGAAGATATTCAAAACCATCCCTACGGACACTACCTCACAAGATCGAGTTAGCGTTGAGATGGCGGGCGTAGGCCTGACCAGCTACAACGCCTTCGACGAAATGGTCACTCAAACTGCTGTCGACTACCTCGGGGAAAAGGTGTCCGATAACAACGAACGGCCCTTCGCCGCTGTGGCGGGCTTCATGATGCCGCATTGTCCCTTCATTGCGCCGAAAGAACTGTTCGACTACTACTACGACAAGGTCGATGTCCCGATGCCGACGGCGGAAGAACTCGAAAGCCAGCCACAGGCCATTAAGGACATGAAGAGGCTGAGGAATGTCGACGAGCCGCTGACCGAGCACCAGATACGAGTGGCGCGAGCCGCGTATTACGGCATGTGCGAGATGCTCGACAACTCGATAGGACAAATCCTCGACAAGCTTGATGAAACGGGGCTGGCGGAAAACACGCTCGTCGTTTATACCACCGATCACGGCGAGGCCGTTGGCGAGCACGGAATGTGGTGGAAGAGCAGCTACTACGAGGAGTCGGTCAGTATCCCGCTAATCGCTCGACTGCCAGGGACAATACCTTCTGGGGCTATAAACCCCGTCATCTGCAACACACTCGATTTGGCCTCCACCTTCATCGATGCGACTGGTGCCAGTGCGCTGCCCGGTGTCGACAGTCGTTCATTGTGGACTGAACTGCAAGGCAACAAAGACGACACCCGCGTCAACGAGACCTTCAGTGAATTACACGGCATGACGGGTGTCCCGGGGAAGGGGACAGATCCACCTTCACGGATGGTGCGGCATGGGCGCTGTAAGCTGTACCAGTACCGAGGCCACGAGTCGCCTGTGCTATACGACCTCGACGACGACCCAGGTGAGTTGAACGACCTTGGTGCGGACTCAGCGTATGCCGACATTCGTGAAAAATTGCTCGCTCGCCTTTACGATGGCTGGGACCCGGACGACGCGTACGAACAGAGCACGATCATGCTTCGCGAGATGGATGTCATCAAGAAATGGGGTGCGACCATTCAGCCAAAGCATGAAGATTCGTTGCCCGTCCCACGCAATGCTGAGCACATCGAACTTCGGTAGGCACAGACGCAGGTCGGAGAGTTGGTATACTGTCTGAGCTTACATGAATTCAATCCACAGGAACAAAAAATGGTTGATCGAGACCGGTTGGTGAAAACGTTCTGCGACCTTGTGCAAATCGACAGCGAGTCGGGCAACGAAGACGAGATGGCGGCGGAGATGACTCGTCGGTTGGAGGAGCTTGGCTTTGAGGTCGAGACCGATGACTATGGCAATCTCATCGCGCACGAGGAAGGGGACGACCCGTTCATGTTGTCCGGCCACATAGATACTGTAATCCCAGGCAACTCGATCAAACCAATCGTAGATGGTGATCAGATAAAGTCGGACGGTACGACCATCGGCGGCGGTGACGACAATGCGGGCCTGGCGATAATCTTAGAAACGCTTACGTCAATGAGGGAGGATGGCACCAAGCGCGTACCTATCGAGGTCGTGCTCACTCGCGACGAAGAGCCCGGCCTTATCGGTGCTCACAAGCTCGATTTCTCGATGATCAGGTCGAAAGAGTCCATTGTTTTTGACCGCGAGGGCCCCGTAAACCGGATCACTTTGGCGAGTCCGACGTACGTTGCTTATAACTTCAATATCACGGGACGGGCCGCCCATGCCGGTATCGAGCCGGAGAACGGCATCTCTGCGATCCAGATCGCGTCCGAGATCATCACGCGCCTGCCGCAGGGTCGTCTCGACGAAGAGTCTACTTTTAGCATCGGGACGATCGAGGGCGGCTCGACCCGCAACACGGTGCCGGAATCGGCGACGGTGACAGGCGAGTTTCGCACGATAAACATGGAGACTCTCGACAATCTCCTGCTCGAAATCCAGAATGTCCTTACCGATGTCAGCGCCATGTACCCGGACGCTACCATAGATAGCGACGTGTACCCGAAGTTCAAGACTTTTCGCATTAGCGAGGAACAGCCGACGACTAAGAAGGTAATGAACGCGCTTTCGGCCATCGGCCTAGAACCGGATTTCCAGTTGTCAGGTGGCGGCAGCGACGCCAACGTCTTTTGGCAACATGGTATTAGCGCCATCGTTTGCGGCATGGCCGACTACAACATGCACACCCTCCGTGAGTACGTCGTCATCCCCGAGCTTGTTCAGTGTGTTGAGTTCTGCCGCGAACTCATCAAGGCATAGCGATGCTCGTAAATCTCGCCTACGGGCGTACTGGTCTCCAGGTCGAATTTCCAAACGACCGGACGACCGTCATAGAGCCGACGTACCTACCTGGACTTGCCGATCAGGAAGGAGCCATACGGAACGCCATCCGCAATCCTCTGGGCGGTGGACCAAGTCTGCGGCGGCTGGTCAAGCCCGGCCAGACCGTGGCAATTTCTGTCTGCGACATTACGCGGCCTATGCCTTCGAAAACGGTGCTTCCAGTGCTGCTACGCGAACTAGCGAACGTTCCAAGTGATCAGATAACGATCTTGATTGCGGCCGGCACTCATCGGCCTAACACGCCCGACGAGTTGGACGAGATGCTCGGCGAAGACGTGGCGAGAAGCTATACGGTCGTCAACCATGATTCATTCGACAACAAGACATTGGAGTACGTCGGCCAGTCGTCGTATGGCATTCCAGTCTGGCTGAATCGTCAATGGCTTGCTGCCGACGTGAAGATTACCACTGGCTTTGTCGAGCCGCACTTCTTTGCCGGATTCAGCGGCGGGCCGAAGATGGTCGCGCCTGGATTGGCGGGCTTCGACACGATCATGCAGCTCCACAACGCCGAGCGCATCGGACATCCGATGTCGAAGTGGGGCATTATCGAGGGCAATCCCATCCACGACGCCATTCGCGACATCGCCGCGATGACAGGCGTCGATTTCAGCGTCGACGTGACAATCAATCGGGAACGCAAAGTAACGAGTGTCTATGCTGGCGATCTGTTTCAGGCACACAGGGCAGCCTGTCACGCGGCCAAGAGCACGGCGATGCAAGCAGTCGACAAACCATTCGACATCGTCGTCACCACTAACAGCGGGTATCCGTTGGACCTGAACCTTTATCAGGCGGTGAAGGGAATGTCAGCGGCGGCACAGGTCGTGAAGGACGGTGGGACGATCATATGCGCGGCGGAGTGCAGCGACGGCATACCGGAGCACGGTCAATTTAAGAAGCTACTAGCGATGCGCGACTCGCCCAAGGCGCTGTTGGAGATGATCAACTCGGATGGCCATAACGTCCACGACCAGTGGCAGGTGCAGCTTCAGGCGCAGATTCAGCTACAAGCAGACGTGTATTTGAAGTCCAGTTATCTCACGCCTGAACAGGTACATGCGGCGCACCTAACGCCTATAGAGAGCGTCGAAGACACTGTATCTGCTGTTCTGCAGAAGGCTGGAAGTGGAGCGGATATCTGTGTGTTGCCCGAAGGGCCACAGACAATTCCATATGTGGCGTAGGGGCGAGACGACCTCGCCCCTACCTTCGATGCAGTCTCGACTAGGCGATCTCGACGGTAGCTCCGGCCTCTTCTAGCGCCTTCTTGGCCTCTTCGGCCTCGTCCTTGGTCACGCCTTCCCTGATATTGGAAGGAGCCGCCTCGACTACTTCCTTGGCCTCTTTTAGACCGAGCGAGGTGACGCTGCGGACGGCCTTGATCACGTTAATCTTCTTGTCGCCGATGTCCTTGAGGACGACGTTGAACTCCGTCTTTTCCTCTTCAGCGGCGGGGGCGGCACCAGCGTCTGCGGCGACCGGGGCAGCTGCCATCGCCATGGGCGTGGCGGCGCTTACGCCGAATGTGTCCTCAAGTTCCTTGACCAGATCGGCCAAGTCCACCACCGACATTGCCTTGATCGCGTCCAGAATCTCTTCTTTCGTTGCCATTCGTTCTCTCCTTCTACATTGTCTTTCGACTGACTACTTATCAATTGCTAGTTATCGATTCATCACGACTACTCCGCGGAGCCTGCCTTCTGATCGGCGACCGCCTTTAACGCAGTGACGAGGCCAACCTGTGGAGCGTTTAGGACATATACCAGGTTTCGTATCGGTGCCTGCAGTGTGCCCACGAGTCCGGCAATAGGTGCCTGTAACTGCCCCATGAGCTTGGCGATCAGAATTTCCTTCGATGGCAGCGTGGCGAGCCTATTAACTTCCTCAGGTGTGAGTGCCTTGCCATCCAGAAGTCCACCGATGATGGTCATGGAAGACCGTGAGCTTGTCAGAAATTCGGTCAGCGTTTTAGCGACGATAGCAGGGTCGTCGAAGCCGAACGCGATACCGGTCGGCCCGCTGATAACACCCTTCATCGCCGGTGTTCCTGCTTCGTCCGCCGCAATATGCGCGAGCGTATTTTTCACGATGCGGAATTGAACGCCCTGTTCGCGTAGGGCTCGTCTCAGGTCCGTCATCGAGGCCACCGACATACCCGTGCTGCTCGCTGTTATGGCCACAGCGGAAGTCTCGATTAGCTCCTTGATCTCGCGTACCTGTTGCTCTTTTTCAGGAGTTGGCACTATGTTCACCTTCCGTTTCGTTTCTCTACTAGCCAGAGAGATTTATGTCACAAAAAAACCCGAGTCGTAGACCCGGGCGTTACACGAGATGGACTGCCATTTTGACGGCAGCACATCCATTCGCAACAACCTCGGCGGGCCTTTTACAAAAATTACTCCGCCAATGGCGGAACCCGCTGTCTACGGTAAAATCGTATTCTATTCTTCTTTGACCGCTGTTAGGGATACAACATCCATAGGGACGCTGGGGCCCATCGTGCTTGTCAGATAGGCTGCCAAGATGAATTGGCCCTTTACCCCAGAGGGGCGCGCGCGAACAATATTATCCATCATCGTTAACAGGTTATCGAGGAGCTGATGCTCTTCGAAACTAGCCTTGCCGATGGCCAGGTGCATCAGTCCGCTACGATCGAGCCTGTATTCAACACGACCCTTTTTGGACTCATCTATGGTCCGAGCAAGGTCGTCCGGCTGAACAACAGTACCTGTTCGTGGGTTTGGCATGAGGCCTCGACGTCCGAGGTATCGACCGAGTCCTCCGATCTTGCCCATCATGTCTGGGGTGGCGATCGCCACGTCGAAGTCGACCCAGCCGCCTTGGACACGCTGAATCAGATCATCGTTGCCGACGAAGTCTGCTCCTGCCTGTTCCGCAATCGACATGGCCTCGCCGTCGGTGAACACCGTAACCCGCACCGGCTTTCCAACGCCATGAGGTAGCACAGTTACTCCACGCACGATCTGATCGGCGTGTCGAGGATCGGCACCTGTCCGAATGTGCAACTCGATGGTCTCGTCGAACTTCGCGGTCGCGGTCTTTTTTACGAGCGCAACTGCTTCACTGGCCTCGTAAAGTCCGTCTGCTTGCACAAGTTCTTTTGCCGACTTATATCGCTTCGTGGCTGTTGTCACGTTTCATCCTTCGACTGCCTCTTGGGCAGGTCTCTAATCCTAGCGCTCTACTTGAATGCCCATGCTCCGGGCAGTGCCTTCAATGATCTTCATTGCTCCCGCAACATCGGCGGCGTTCAGGTCCACCATCTTTGCCGCCGCGATCTCCTGAACCTGAGCAGACGTAACCGTTCCGACCTTCTCGGCCAGCGGATTGCCGCTGCCCTTCTCGATCTTGGCAGCCTTTCGGAGTAGGTCGGCGGCGGGCGGTGATTTCAGTACAAACGTGAATGAACTGTCCTGAAACACTGTCAACTCAACCGGCACGATGTTACCCATCTGCTGGGCGGTTCGCGCGTTATACTCTTTCACGAAGCCCATGATGTTGACGCCGTGCTGACCCAACGCGGGGCCGACCGGTGGCGCAGGCGTTGCCTTGCCACCTTGGATTTGCAACTTGATGATTGCCTTGACCTTCTTAGCCAACTAGCTCTCCTGAATTCGATAGGTCGTTGTGATCCGCAGACCGGCTCACTAGCCCTTTTCTACTTGAAGAAAGTCCAACTCGACAGGGGTCTCGCGTCCAAAGAAGGAGACGAGAACCTTGACTTTCGAGCGTTCGAGAAACACTTCGTCGACCGAGCCCATAAAGTCCATGAACGGTCCATCTGTTATTCGGACCATCTGTCCCTTTTCGAAACCGACACGGACTCGTGGCTCTGCCGATTTCATATGATTGAGAATGGCGTCGACTTCGCTTTGCTCGAGCGGAACGGGCTTGGGCCGCTTCTCGCGCTCGTCCTCGGCGGACACAAACCCCGTTACTCCGGGTGTGTTCCGTACGACGTACCAACTCTGGTCGTCCATCTCCATCTCGACGAGGATATATCCTGGAAAGACTCGTCGTGAGACCGACGTGCGCTTTCCATCCTTGATTTCAATTTCTTCTTCAGTCGGGACGACTACTTGAAATATCTTGTCACCGACATCCATCGATTCGATGCGGAGTTCGAGATTTTTGTGGACGCGGTCTTCCTGTCCAGAGTAGGTATGGACGATGTACCAGCGCGCTTCGACTTGCTCAGTGGTGCTCATGTGATTAGCCGAGGATCGTATTAATCAGTCGTGAGAAGAGGATGTCTACGATGCTCAAAAACGCTCCAATTGCCGCGGCTACCGCGATGACCATCAGGGTCAGCCGCATCGTCTCCTCGCGAGTCGGCCAGGTGACCCGCCGCAACTCCTGATATGACTCGGAAATGAAGCGAAAACTTAGTCCTCGGCGTGTACCTCCAGCACCAGAGCGGCCGCCAGCCATTGGGTTGCGGGCCATCTGTTACCTCACTTCCCTGTGGAGCGTGTGCACGCGACAGCGAGGGCAGAACTTCTTCAATTCGAGCCTGTCCGGGTCGTTGCGCCGGTTCTTACTCGAATGATAAGTACGTTCCCTGCACTCAGTGCAGCCAAGATTTACCAAAATCCGGACATCGCCTCTTCGGGGCATGACTACCTCATCAAAACGACACGCAGAAACGCCCTAAATGCGCCCCTGCGTGTCGATATCTGTTCGGTTGTTACTACTCTGTGACCGCTGTAAAGACACCGGAACCTACGGTGCGACCGCCTTCACGCACCGCGAAGCGCAATTGGTCGGTCATCGCCACAGGCGTCGTTAACGTGATATCCATCTCGATATTGTCGCCGGGCATGACCATCTCGACACCGTCGGGTAGTTTGATCTCACCCGTCACATCCGTCGTACGGACGTAGAACTGCGGCTTGTACCCGCTGAAGAACGGCGTATGTCGTCCGCCCTCCTCCTTAGTCAAGACGTAGACCTGAGCCTTCGCCTTGATGTGGGGAGTGACGCTGTTTCTTGCCGCGAGGACTTGACCACGCTCGATATCCTCGCGGTCCACACCTCGGAGCAACAGGCCCACTGCATCACCGGGCTCGGCCTCATCAAGCATCTTGTGGAACATCTCAACGCCGGTGATAACCGTCTGACTGGTCTCCTTGAATCCAACCACGTCTACCGTGTCGCCAACCTTGATGATGCCCTGCTCGACACGACCGGTCACAACCGTGCCACGGCCCTTGATGCTAAACACGTCCTCTACCGGCATTAGGAATGGCTGGTCCTTCGGGCGGTCGGGGACGGGAATGTAGCTGTCGACTGCGTCCATCAACTCCCAGATGCCTTTGCCCCACTCGGACTCCCTGGAACTGTCCTCCGCTTCGAGGGCGTTCAGGGCACTAACCCGGACGAAGGGGATGTCGTCACCTGGGAAGCCGTACTCGGTGAGTAGTTCTCGCATCTCGAGTTCGACCAACTCCAGGAGTTCTTCGTCGTCCATCATGTCGACTTTGTTAAGCGCGACAACCATAGCCGGCACTTCCACCTGGCGGGCCAAGAGGATGTGCTCGCGTGTCTGTGGCATCGGGCCGTCGGGAGCGCTGACCACGAGGATAGCGCCGTCCATCTGCGCCGCGCCGGTGATCATGTTCTTGATATAGTCCGCGTGGCCGGGACAGTCCACATGGGCGTAGTGCCGTGTCTCCGTCGCATACTCAACGTGCGTGATTGCAATGGTCACGCCTCGTTCTTTCTCTTCCGGAGCGTTGTCGATGCTATCGAACGCCCTGAAGTCCGCAAGGCCCGCCGTCGCCAGGGTCTTGGTGATAGCCGCTGTCAGCGTAGTCTTTCCATGGTCGACGTGACCGATGGTGCCTACGTTCAGATGCGGCTTGTCTCGTACAAACTTTTGCTTTGCCATCTCGTATCTCCTCTATTTGTACTCTTAAACTAGAATACGCTTTTCAATTTGTGGAGCCCTCAAGCAGACTCGAACTGCTGACCTCGTTCTTACCAAGAACGCGCTCTGCCGCCTGAGCTATGAGGGCACGCACCTTCCTCTAAGAACCATCCGTACATCTTTGTAAATCTGGTGGTGCAGGGAGTAGGATTCGAACCTACGTAGCCCTTAAGGGCGCCAGATTTACAGTCTGGTGGATTTAACCACTCTCCCATCCCTGCGTGATACCGACAAAAATTAAGTTTAGCACAGCGAAATCCCCAATCCAAGGCGCTAGTCCCAGGGGCATGCCGCCTCCATCTCACTCGATTCGGTTAGGAGAAAGCCCCAGGGGGGACTCGAACCCTCCAACCTGTCGATTACAAATCGACTGCGCTGCCATTGCGCCACTGGGGCTCGACGAATTCCATCAACAAAAAAGGCTAGCGCCGCACTAGCCCGATGACCATTTTAGCCTACGGCACTGGCGCGGTCAACAGTTTTTCGAGTGTTATCGGCATGAGGTGCGGGAAGCGAGGATTGCGTTGAATATATTACCTGGCCGGGGTCGCGTACCCGATCATCTTGTAAACCAGCTTCGCGGCGGTGAACGCGCACGCCTCTGCACCCTCGCTGGGGCTCAGTTCGACGACATCGAAGCCGACGATTCGCCGCTGCTCGGCAACTTTGCTAAGCAAGGTTGTCACCTCGTGCCAACCCATGCCACCCGGCTCCGGCGTCCCAACGGCAGACATAATCGACGGGTCGAGCACATCGAGATCGATACTGACATAAACATTGGGCCCGAGCTTTTCGATCACGTCTGCTACAGGGTTCTCAGTTTCGACTGGCGGAGGCCATAGGGAAACGGGCATGCCGCTGTGGTCGACGAACTGGACCTCCTCCTCACTCATGCTCCGCACACCGACCTCGACTAGAGGTACTCTTTCCGACAACCGGCGCGCCACACAGGCGTGACTCCACCGGCTGCCCATGTATTCGTTTCGCAAGTCGGCGTGGGCGTCGAGGTAGAGGACGCTTAAGTCGAAAAAATACTCGAGGGCCGCCGATACGCCGCCAATCGTTATCGTGTGTTCCCCGCCGAGCAGCCCTACTAGCTTGTCCTGAGACATGAAGTGGCTGGTGACTCGACGGACACGTTCGATCATAGCCTGCGGACCATCGACATTCGGCTCGATCTCCTGAGTTGTGTATATGCCAACGTCGGAGACATCACGACCCAGTTCTATATCAAAGTCTTCGAGCTGCTTAGATGCGTTAATGATTGCTCGTGGGCCGTGGCGGGCACCGGACTTGAAAGAGGTTGTGCTGTCGTAGGGAACTGGTACGAGGACGACGCCTGCGTCGTTAAGCGTTTCTGATGCTGGTGTGTCGAGAAACGTTTCCCAGGTACGAGGAACATCCGTGGGCCAGTCGGGACTACGCATCGTCGCTGCCATGAGTTGTCGTCAGCCCAACTCGTTCCCTGACCATGCCGTTATACGCCTCTCGCTGCGTCGTGTAGTCGAGGCCACGGTCCATGGTCCAGACCTTCACCTCCGGCAGCGCGAACATCTCCTTCAGGTCGTTGAGCGAGTTCGCGACATCGAAGTCTTTACACGAAAAAATGTCGATATTGACGTAGCCACGGTCAGGGAACGTATGAACGCTGATGTGGCTCTCGGCAATGATAACGAACCCCGACACGCCCCAGTCGCCGGGCACCTTGCCGCGATATGTGTAAACTTGCGGCGGCGCGACCTTCGTCATGCCGATCACGTCGGGATACTCGTCAAGGAATCTCAAGACGAGGTCCTCGTCGCTCAGCTTGATCGGGTCGGCCCCATAGCCGTCGATAGCGAGATGCAATGTAACCTCAAAGTGATGATGTAGAGTCGAAGAACTAGAGTATCACCGTGCTTGCGGCCAGACAACGTTGATCGACAAAAAAGCCCCGCTCGTCACCACCAAGCGGGGCTTTTGTTTTCAGCCTGCCCTCAAATTAGCTCTTGACCGTAATTGGCAGACTCTTCGGCTTGGCGGCCTCGGTTTTCGGGAGCGTAATCGTTAGGACACCCTGCTCGTAGGTCGACTCCGCGTTGTCGGCGTTCACGGTGTCCGGTAGTTGAATCGAGCGGTGTAGTGAACCATAGCGCCGCTCGCGGATCACGTAGTTGTCGTCTTTCTCCTCATTCTCGATAGCGGTCTCCGCCTTGATCGTAAGGACGCCGTCGTCGACAGTCACCTCAATATTCTCGGCATCAACGCCGGGCACGGATGCAGAAACCTTAATCGTGTCCTCGTTCTCATCTATGTCGAGAGGGAGAAGCTTGCTGTAGCCGCTCTCGTACGTGTAGGGCCTCGACCCAAACGCACGCCAGAATCCCTCAAATGGACTTATTCGCCTCGTCGCCGAAATTGGATAAAGTCGCTGCAATACCATTGGTCAACCTCCAAGATGTTTTTGCGATGCTCAGAATACATGCTCAACTGAGCTTCATGACATAGCATAGGCATAGTTATCTAATAATGTCAATAGACTTGAAGTGAATACATCATATATGGTTGAGCGAGTTCTGCACATATGGTATCATTACAGGTGGCAGAATGTGTCCGACAAGGCCCTTACTGGATCCAGCCTAGATCGGAAGAGCCTCTACTCCGATATACAGGTGACAGGGAGATGGCGGTACAGAATACGAAAAACTACTACGATGCGCTCGGGGTAAAGAAGGACGCCGACGAAAAGGATATTCGTCAGGCGTTTCGTAAGCTGGCGCGCGAGTATCACCCCGACCTGAACCCAGGCGATAAGGGCGCGGAGGCGAAGTTCAAGGAGATCAACGAGGCGAACGAAGTCCTATCCGACCCAGAGGATCGCAAAAAGTACGACAAGTATGGCGACGATTGGAAGCGCGCTGACGAGATCGAGTCGCATCACGGGACTCGCGGTCGTGGGCGACCGTACACTTGGGAGACTGGAGGGGGCGGTTTCAATTCGGATATGTTCGGCGGCTTTGACGACCTTTTGGGCGGTGCCGGGCGGCGCAGGAGCAACCCGACGCCAGCTCCCAAGCAACTGGAGTTGGACATCGACGTAAGTCTCGAAGAGGCCTACCTCGGCACGAAACGCACCGTCACGATCACGCAGAACGGCCAAGACCGGCGTATCGAGGTCGACATTCCTCACGGCGTGGACACAGGCTCGGTTGTCAAGATCAAGCCGGCGTCGGACCAAAACCTGCGGCTGAAGATGAATGTTCAGCCGCATCCACGGTTCAAACGGGTCGGCAGCGATTTGTCTCTGGACGTATCAATGCCCCTCGACGACGTAGCACTAGGGGCCGAGATCGAGGTTGCCACAATGACTGGCAAGGTTCATTTGAAGATTCCAGCCGGGAGCCAGAACGGACAACGGATTCGCTTAAAGAGTAAAGGCATGCCAAAGCTGGGCGATTCTGAGACGAAAGGCGACCTGTTCGTCGTATTACGTCCTCAACTGCCGAAGCAGATCGACGACGAGGAGCAGAAACTATTCGAGCAGCTTCGAGAGCTTCGCGTGGGGAAGGAGTAGACGATGGCAATGGAAGACATGGTCGGATACGACGAGCCGTGCTTTGTCATTAGCGTCGCGGCTCGGATTGTCGGCGTACAGACTCAGACACTCAGATACTACGAGCGCATCGGCCTCGTTGAGCCGCAGCGCACGTCCGGCAACCAGCGCATGTACTCCCGCCGCGAGGTTGAGCGGGTTCAGCGCGTCCGCAACATGATGGAGGACCTCGGGGTAAACCTGGCTGGTGTCGAAGTAGTCATAAAACTCCTGGACCGCCTTCAGAAGGCCGAAGAAGAAAAAAGGGAACTCAAGGAGCGGATACATGCCCTGGAGCAAAGATTGCAAGCCGCGGCACAGCGGACAACGTAGGGTCTAGCTACAGTTTTGCCGACAAAGGTACTCGGTGATCGAGTGCCTTTCGGTCTGCCCGGTTCATCCCTCCTACCTCCAACCCTAGACCCGACACCCTTGGCACCCATATAATTGAGCGACCCGACCACCGAACGGAGTACTCCTTATGGTAGATCCTATTCCCAGCCTCTTGCCCACCACCGTCATCGGCAGCCACGCATATCCGGGATGGATGTGGACGGCCCTCGACGAAGTGGAGAAGGGCAACTATGGCAGGACCGACGAGCGCGAGCTATACGACGATGCTGTGAACATGGCGATGCTTGACCAGGAAAAGGCTGGCATCGATATCATCTCCGATGGCGAGATGCGGCGCTGGTATTTTGTCCAAAGCTTTTACAAAAAGATTCAGGGTATAGAACAAGAGCCGGAATTAAGAAAGGTGGGTCTGTACGGCTATGACTCTCCGCCCCGATACAAGGCCGTTGAGAAGCTAGTCGTGCCAAATGGCCTTGGTATCGTCGACGAGTACAAGTACGCCCGGGCCAACACTACCAAGCCTATCAAGGTCACTTGCCCCGGCCCTCTGACTGTCACGATTCACGTGCGGCCCGGCGAGGTGTACAAAGACCGCATCGAGATGTCCTGGGACTTCGCAAAAGTCATCAACAAGGAGCTCAAGGAACTGGTCGATCTGGGCGTCGAGTACATCCAACTCGATGAGCCGTCTTTCGCCGTCATTCCCGGCCAACTCGATGACTGGGTTGACTTGTATAACGCTTCGGTCGAAGGTGTGGACGCAAAGATAGGGCTCCACATCTGCTTCGGCAACTTGACAAGTAGACCGCGCGGCAAGCGTTCATATGGATGGATGTTCCCGAAAGTGCAGGAGTGCCGGTACGACGAGCTCATCCTTGAGTATTCCAACCGCGAGATGAGCGAGATCGAGCACTGGCACGATTGGGCAGGTGACAAGCAGCTTGGCCTGGGCGCTATCGACGTTAAATCCTTCTATGTCGAGAAGCCGGAAGACGTCGCCGAGCGCATCCGCCTCGCGATGCAGTACGGCCCGGCAGAGCAAATTGTCGTCAATCCCGATTGTGGTTTCTTCCAACTCCCTCGCTGGATTACCCGCCTCAAGCTCGACGCAATGGTCGCCGGCACAGCAATTGTCCGCAATGAGTTGAGCGGGTAGGACTAAAGATGACCGTAGAAATCGGTGAATATTTGGTCGGAGCCTACCTGAAAGTCGTCACTGGATGCGATGTCGTCGATTATCACGTCCGGTTCGGCGATGGGGAGGCCGAGGTCGTCGATGTCCTTGGGGTGGATATCACTAACAAGAATGCATACCTTTGTGGCGTGAGCACCCATCTGACCGGACTGCGGCATGGCGGGACCAACCACTCGACCATCGAATTCGTCAACGAGAAGCGTCGTGCCTACCAGGTCTATGCCGAAGCCAGCTTCGCGGACTTCTCCCATCGGTTCATGTTCTGGTCTCCAGTTGTCGAATCTGGCTACCTAGAAAACCGCCTCACCGAAATCGACGGTCTTAAACTGGTGGCCAACTCTGACTACAAGAAGGCTGTTAACGAACTGACTGAAAAGGCCAATGATGACAAACGAGACATCGACAACCCGGCGGTCCGGCTGCTGCAAATCCTCGGTTCGCTGCCACTCCACTAAAAAATGTTCCAAGTAACCGACACTGCCAAAGACGAACTTAAAAATATCCTCGACTCCAGGAGTTTGCTTCCGGGCAGATACCTGAAACTCTCCGTCAAACCCGAGTGGACGGGGCCCGGCGATTTCGGCGTTGTCATAGAGGACGAGAAGGGCGGCGAGGTTTTCTTCGAGCACGAGGGGACAGTCGTCCTCGCCGTCGACCCCGGCCTCGCCGAAAACCTCGAAAACTCCGTCTTCGATTTCAAGGACACCCCGCAGGGTGCTGGTTTCACGCTGGACGTGTACTAGGCGAAAACGTCAAACGTAATGGGGACGGGTTCGATGGCTATTCCATTACCCATTACCCAACACCTACGAAGTCACCGCACCTTGCGACGCCGAGCCCACCAACTGAGCGTACTTCGCCATAACCCCACGCTTATAACGTGACTCCGGCGCTTTCCAGTTCTGGCGACGCTTTTCGAGTTCCTCATCGGAAACCACCACACTGAGTTCGCGTGTTTCGACGTTCATGCGGATGATGTCACCGTTCTCGACGAGGCCGATGTTGCCGCCAACCGCCGCCTCTGGGGCTATGTGACCGATCATCGGACCGTGAGTCGCACCGGAAAACCGCCCATCCGTGAGTAGCAGAACGTTGGAGCCGAGGTCACCTTGGCCCATGATCGCGCCGGTCACGGCCAGCATCTCTTGCATTCCGGGGCCACCCTTCGGGCCCTCGTAGCGGATGACCACCACGTCGCCCAGCTCAATCTCACCTCTGGTGACGGCATCAAAGCAGGCGCGCTCGCCGTCGTAGACCTTGGCTGGGCCTTCGTGGGCAAGATGCTTCGTCCCCGCGACCTTCATGACCGCGCCCTCTGGGGCCAGATTACCCTTGAGGATAACGAGTCCGCCTGTCTTACTGCGCGGCTTGCTGGCCGGGTAGATAACCTTGCTGTCGGGCTCATCGATGTCCATCGCCGCCAGATTCTCTGCCGTTGTTTTGCCGGTCACTGTGAGCGTGTCACCGTGCAGCAGGCCAGCGCCGAGGAGCTGATTCATCACGACCTGGACGCCACCGGACCGATCAACGTCCGACATGACGTACTGTCCACCGGGGCGGAGGTCGGTCAAATACGGTGTCTTTCGGCTCAGGCGGTCGAAGTCGTCGATGCTCATGTCCACATTGGCCTCATGAGCGATCGCGAGCAGGTGCAGTACCGCGTTTGTCGAGCCGCCCATCGCCAGGACGACTATCATGGCGTTTTCCAACGACTCCTTGGTGATGATGTCTCGCGGCTTGATGTCCTGTTCGAGTAGGTTGTAGAGAGCCTGACCCGCGCTATATGCGATACCCTCGCCGCGCCGATCTACTGCCGGGATCGACGCTGCACCGGGCAGTGACATCCCCATCGCCTCGATGGCCGACGACATGGTGTTGGCAGTGAACATGCCGGAGCACGCACCTTCGCCGGGGCACGCAACTCGCTCCATACTGGTCAGGTCGTCTTGAGAAAGGTCGCCACGTGACCAGGCACCGACGGCCTCGAACATATCCTGGATGTTGATGTCCTTGCCGTGAAAACTGCCGGGCAAGATCGCGCCGCCGTACACGAAGATCGACGGGATGTTCAGGCGCGCCATCGACATGATGCAGCCTGGCATATTCTTGTCGCAGGCCGCTGCGGTGATCAGTCCATCCATACCCTCACCGAAGCAGACCGTCTCGATGGAGTCGGCGATGACCTCGCGGCTAACAAGTGACGCCTTCATGCCCTCGGTGCCCATCGAGATGCCGTCGCTGATCGTTATCGTTCCAAACATAAACGGCACGCTGTTCGCCGCCCACACGCCGTCTTTTACACGCTCGGCGATGCGGGTCAGGTGGACGTTGCAGGGAGTCACGTCGCTGGCGAGGTTTGCCACCGCGACGAAGGGCTTCTCCATGTCTTCATCCCGCAGGCCAACGGCCCGCAGCATCGCGCGCGCCGGTGCCCGGTCCGGCCCGATGCTAACAGCGGCGCTGTGCTTCTTGAGGTCTAGGTTCGGTCGCGCTTCAACTACCATTTCGCTGACTCCTTGACGAAGTGAATTGATCTCTACCATCAACGGAGCCCCTTTACCGTTCGCCCTGAGCCTGTCGAAGGGCGAGTATGGAAGACTCGGTTGGCTGATGGCAGGCTGGTGTGCTGACTCGTGCTTCGACAGGCTCAGCACGAACGTGGCTATAGGCTGACGCGAATTATATCAAGGGATTGAAGGAAGGGGTACGAAAACCTCAGCCCGCCGCTGCTCCAGCGATCTCGCTGTTCCGTTTTCGTCGTGACTTTGTCAGGTTCCAGATCAAGAAGATCACCCCACCAATGACGATGATGCTGAGGTACGTGATCGACCGGTCAACGAGCGCCACCGACAGTGCGTCGTGGCGGGCCATGCCCAGAACCAGCAGTCCCGTGACGCCTGGCTCGACGACACCGACGCCGCCCGGTGTGGGCACAGTGCTGAGTATGGCGTGACCCAGTGCCGCGATCATCACCAGGGACAGTGATATGTCGAAGTCGAGTGCCTGAACGACGAAGTAGAGGCGTCCGACCTCCAGTATCCAGCCGATCATGCTCAGAAGAAACGGCACCCGTAGTTCGCCGAAACTGCCGACCGTACCATCGTGGAATTTTTCATAGGCGCTCTCAAATCTATTTGGTAAGAAGCGCGCCAACTTTGGTCCATACCCACGCATCAAAACCAGGACTACGAGCAACCCGAAGGCCATCACGAAAGCTGCCCCGACGATGTAGACCGTGCCGCTGAAGTCTGACGTCAGCGAGAAAGCTAGAGCCCCCACCATAATTAGCAGGAATACAGCCACCATGTCCATGATGCGCTCGGCGAATATCGTTCCCAGACTCCAGGAGAAGCCAGTCTTGGCTTCCTCGGAGAGAGCGTAGGCACGGTAGGCGTCGCCCAGCCTCAGCCACGCAACGGAGTTGACGAACCAGCCTATGATGATGAGTTGCGAAAAGTGGCTCACCGACGGCATACGCGCGTTCGGTATGTCTTCGAGTCCAGCGCTTCTGGAGAGGATACGCCAACGGATTCCCCGAAATACGAAGCTCAGGTAATACAGGAGAAGGGCCAACACATACAGTGCCAGGTTCATTTCCCTAATGTTCGTCCACGTCTGGTTCCAGTCGAGATCGAACCGCGTCGCCAGGAAGTAGAGGAATGCGGCTGCTATGACGAAGGATAGAAGAGTATATGGAGAGAGGATACGCCGCCGCAGGGACAGCGACTCGTTGTCGTTATTTCCGAACATAGCTACATGATATCAACGTGATAGACCTGGTACTACAGCGGGCGCTTGGAGGGGATGCCGGGCCGCCGAGGGTAGTTTGCCGGTGTCGGTCGCAGCTTTTCGATGACGACGAGCGTCCCGACATCCGTGGCTGACGTATCCGGCATACTACTATCTTTGATCTTGCCGCCCAGAGTGTCAATGGCGGTCTGGGCCTCCCGCAGCTCCAAATCAATGTCGCGGCCCTTCTGAGCGATAGTCAGTCCGCCCACAGAACAGAAGGGCAAGCAGAGTTCGACGAGCACGTTGAGCTTGGCCAGCGCCCTCGATATGACGATATCAAACTGTTCACGCATCTTTGGCTTATGTGCTTGGTCTTCAGCCCGACCGGTCACCACCTCGACATCCTCTAGCCCGAGCGATTCGACGACGTGAGAAAGGAACGCGGACTTCTTGGCAGTAGCCTCCATGAGCGTCAGGCTCAATTCTGGGTGGGCGATCTTGAGCGGAAGCCCAGGGAATCCCGCACCGCTCCCAATGTCCAGGATTTTGCCGTCTCCATTTAGGACGGCGGCAGATATCTCCGGCACGACGGTCAACGAGTCGAGGAAATGCCGCGTCTGTACCTCTTCATAGGCAGTCACAGATGTCAGGTTGGCTCTCTCGTTCCACTTGACCAACTCGCCATAGTACCGCTGAAATCGCTCGACTTGAGCTTTGTCGAGTTCGATGTCGAGGCGGTCGGCGCCAGCAATCAGTTTTTCCATCGTTCATCAGTCCTGATGCAACCACCAAGAATTCTAGCAGTACTCATTCCTTGAATGCCCACCATCAATCGGCCGCTAGTTCAGGGCAATCGTGTCTAAACACATTCACTCCCTCCCGCACCTGTTCGTCCTCGTATCTTGTCGGCGTTATAGAGTGATGAGGGATTACAGACCGATTCGCACTAGGTCGTGAGAGGCCGTTGCTCAGCATGGTCGTCTATTCGTCAGATCTCCAGAGCCTATGACCAAGAGTCCGAATGCGCAAAGCTGGGCCTATGAGGAGCATTTCAAGTATAAGTCGGAGGGTCGGTTTGGACAAGGAAGCTGTACATGTTGGCATAGACTTATCATTGACCGAACTGGATGTGGGTGTATTACCACATGGAGAGGTCAAGCAGGTTGCCGATAGCCCGGAGTGGCACTCTATTCTGATAGAACGGCTGGCTACCTTGTCTCCCATACAGATCATACTGGAGACGACGGAGTCGGCGGCGGCCGAAGAGTTAGTCGCCGCTAGAATGCCAGTGGTGGTGGTAGTCAACCCAGGGCAGGCCGTGACGTTGTTCGGTCACACGAAGATTGGCGAAGAACGATGCGATTGACGCGGTGATGCCTTTACGCTTACTTCGGCTGGACGGGGGATCAAAGGAGGAGTCTAGCTGTTACCTTCTTCGGTGTCCTGAACCTGAGTCATCATCCTACAAGCGAACGCACATAGCGAGGGTCTTACGCGTAACGACGTTGGAAAGAACACAAACTATGTTCGGGTACAAAAGGTGATACAGGAGGGCATCGTGTCCTGCTGTCTTCACGCCGAGGGGTGGGCGTCCGGCAAAATACCAAATACTTGCAGGTGTTAGCGAAGCGTAGACCGCCACCGTCCTTCCCGCCCTACCCCTTGTTTACTCGCCGGTGAGACACAGGTGAGACATCAACTCTCAACAATCTTGCATCTACGTCTAAATCGAATCCGTCTGTGGAGGAATGAAAACGATAGTCGGAGAGACGCTCAAGAGCCTTCGAGCAAAGGCGGAAAAGGCCAAGTAACGACTCGCCAAATATGGCAGCGTCTCTCAGGCGTATATCCCACGTTTGGAAACGGGCGAGCGGTCGAATCCGAGAAAGGATATTGTTTTGATGCTCGTCTTAGCCTTGGTCGAAAGCTTCGAGCGCACGGGAGTACATGACATAGAAGATTTCTGCCTGCGGCAGGGTACGCTCCGCTCAGGTGGAGGCGCGAAATATGAACTCGTCGCCTAGCACAGGGCCTCCTGGTTCTCTTATGGCTTTAGCCGCTAGGGGTAGACGTGTCCATCCATTTCGTTTTCACGCGCGAAGCTGTGCCTGAAGTGTCTGGCATCCTTGATACTCAACCTGTCCAAGGGCGATAATAACTGGCCTCTAACGGGGGCTATTCGGTTGGAGATATGCAGGTCAGTTAGCCAGGCAAGCAATGGGTGAAATGAACCGGACCGGTGCGAATGCAGGGGGTCGGATGAGGTCTTTTTTGCGTCCGGCAAAAGAAAAAGACCATCCAACCGGATGGTCTTAGCCGCTTCGTAGTGGGACTGATGAGCAAAATTGGTCGGGGTGACTGGATTCGAACCAGCGACCCCCTGCACCCCATGCAGGTGCGCTACCAAGCTGCGCCACACCCCGACTATGGCTAGCTTAGCATAGGGGCTTAGGGCGTACAAGCGGGCGTGCTTTACTCATGACCTCCAACTCACCGCAGCAACTCCGGAACCTGATTGCTGTCAGCGGACTAGTCGGAGGCTACGCAGAAACAGGACGCTTGTAGTCCTTGATATGGTGGAGGAACGCCTCGGTGCTCTCCGATGCGCGGCGTCCGACGTAGCGCCGAGCGCTCGGAATGATTTTCAGGCTACGGTCTTCCAACGGTAAGTCGACTTTCACGATACCTCGTCGGTGTGACTCTCGGATGGCGATGGCTAGTTCGAGGGCCTTGCCAACGTCTGCACCACTGCACTTGACAGGGGTGCCTTTGTCAACGGACTCGACGAAGGCGTTGACGCTTTCGGTGAGCCGGGCGCGCTGAACCCTCCAACCGTCTGCGTCGTAGTTCGACGCCAGGGCAGTATCGGCGGGGTCGGGATAGGGGACAAGACTCCCAACTAGCTTGAGATCGTTGCCATCGCGCTGCCAGACCTTGGCAACACGATTTTGGCCGATGTATAGAACGCCCTTAGAGCCGAGTACTTCGACACCGTTCTTTGCGGCGATGTTCTTGTGAAGGTGGGCAGTCATGCCGTTCTTGAACTGCGCGAATCCGAACGCCACCCCCTGGTCGTTGTCACTCCGCTCATCGATGCGGCCCAACTCACGGTCGGCTGGGTCGCCGTCGACTGCGCCGATCGCCCAATCGAGCTCCGAGTCCTCGACGAACATAAAGCAGTCGGTTAGCTGCCTGCACCCCTGGCCGGACATCTGGTTGCCGCCAGCGCCGTACACATTGATCGTCTGTACCTCACCGATCTCGCCGGACTCTACTAGCTTCCGTGCCGTCCACATCTCCGGGGCATTGCGGAACATATCGCCTGCTGCCCAGGGAATGCTCCGTGAGGCACACGCGTCGATGGCCGCGTCGGCCTCAGCCAGGCTGGTAGCAATGGGCTTCTCACTCATGATGCCCACGATTCCCTCTTTCTTCGTACATGCGACGACGACCTCAGCGTTGACGTTGACCGGCAGGGCCAGAAGAGCGATATCGAACTGCTCCTTGGCCAGCATCTCATTGTAGTCGTTGTAGCCGTTGATACCGCCAAAGCGCTCGCAGAACAGGTCGAGCCCCTCTTGCCCTCGATTGACCGCACAGATGACCTCGGTCAAGGGATTCAGCTCGAATCCACGCGAGAGGCTGGTGCCGTGACTCCCACATCCGATGACTGCCACTTTGTATTTTGCGTCTGTCATCGAGTACTCCTTAGTCACTTCATTTTTTCGGAGCGGACATACGCGGCGCTCCGTAGGCTACTCGGGACCGGTCCTACTCGAATCCTGCTGGAGCGGAAACTCTAAAGTGGGGACTCGATATCTTTGGCGCGGTGACGGTCGATAGGGTGCCGATCTCGGTCATGTAGCACACGTCTAAACACTTTCTAGATATTGCGGAAGGATATCAGAATCGACGTTAAGTGACTTATTCCAAAACAGGCACACAAAGGGGATGGCTCATCGCCACCCCTTTTGTCCAGCGTATATAACGGTTTTTACGTATATTTACTCTTCGTTCGGATCGCTGTCGTCTGGAGTCCAGGAGCCGCCATTCTCACGGATGTCGCGTTCCTTCTCTCGAGCGGCGTTGAGCTCATCATTGAGTGCCTGAATCGTCGCGTTGTAGTCGGCTCGAAGTTGGTTTGAGGCCGCACGCTCAGCTTTGCGTTCCTCGTCTATTGGCGTACATACCGTTTTAAGATCAGTCCACAGCGCCCGCTGAATCTGCCGCTCGTCATTTAGCTGACCACGCAGGCTGTTCACCAAATTGCGGTAGTTGGTACTGGCTGCGGAAAGCTGCCCTCTCAAAACCATGTATTGGTCGGTGATTGCAGCCATTTGCTCCGAGTACGATGCATTAAACACGGCGAAGTCCTCTGCGTTCATCGTGCGTCGAGCAATGCTGTAGCTGCGGCGGAGTTGCATCTGAGCGGTTCGTACGATCCTCATCTCGGCGTTGATCGCGCTCCGAGTCGTCGAGAAATTGGATCTAGCGGCTCTCATGGCCTGGTTGATCTGGCGGACTCGGTCTACAGTCTCTTGACGGACGGACTTGTATTCCGCCACGAGAGCCTTTTTCTGTTGGTACAAGTCCGCCGTCGTCGCCTTGGACGCTTGAACGTCCGCCCGGTACTGGGCCTTTACCGCATTGATCTCCTCGATAATCTGATAGGGCAATCGAGGGTCGTCGGGGTCTGCTGCGTAGACGACCGGCATCGTCGCTTGGGCCATCATAAGAACGGCTAACATTCCGATTGCACTTAGCACTGTGTTCCGAACGGTGAAGAACTTATCCACACAACCCATTTCAAACCTCCTGCGTTCCTTCTCTGACAATCTGTTGGCAAAATCGATTCAATTTCAGAGTACGGCCTGCCCATCGAGTCCACAATGAGGTTTGCGTAAACAGGTCATAAAAAGAGGCGACCCGCAGGCCGCCTCTCGGAGTTCAGGGCTAAATGAGGGAATATTCTACATCGATGTATCTACGGGGGCGGCTTCGTTATGCGCTTCAGAGACTTCGTCCGGCCAACGTCGCATCTCCGTCCAGAGCTCGTCGTTCATCGCGATATCGCGCGCGGCGACGGCGTTGTCGATATGCTCCGGCGTACGGGCTCCAATGATAGTCGACGTGACGGCGGGATGGTGCATGACCCACGCGAGGGCGAGTCGGATCATCGAGGTCCCCATCTGTGCTGCCTTGGCTCCGAGGAGGTCAAGCACATGAAAATTTCGTTCCGAGAAATACTGGTCGGCATGAGCGGGCATTATGTCGTAACGCGAGCCTTGAGGAATGGCGGAGCGGTCGGGCGTGTACTTCCCCGTGAGGAAGCCAGCGCCGAGTGGACTATACGCAGTAACAGCAACTCCATCTCGTTCACAGATGGGAAAGATATCGTCGTCCGCGTCGGGGAGTGCCAAGCTGTATGGCGGCTGGATCACATTAAAGCGGCGATATCGATTACTACGGCTAACTTCGAGTGCTTCACTGAGTTGAACAGCCGAGAAGTTGCTGCAGCCGATGGCTCGCATATGGCCTGCATCTACCTCCTCAGATAGAGCAGAAAGAGTCTCGTCGATTGGTGTGTCGTCGGCCCTATGCAGCTTATACATATCGACATGGTCGACCCCAAGGCGTTCGAGGCTTCCGGCCAACGCGTTACGGATATTTTCGGGGTCGTTGCCTGAGCCGACCTTCGTACAAAGAGTGATCTGATCACGACAGTTGCGGGCGCGCATCCAGCGTCCGATGATTTTCTCCGACGAGTTCATTTCGAGCGTCGTCTCACGAACGTCGTCGCTGCCGTAAATACGTTTGCGGGTCTGATGAGACTGGCCGCCGCCGTAGACATCGCCGGTGTCGAAGAAGGTGATGCCCTGCTCGACGGCATAGTCCATTACCCGCCACGAGGCGTCTTCGTCGATCTCGCGACCCCAGTTGCCACCGCCCAGCCCGATGGGACTGACGGTTACGTCGGACTGTCCGAGGATTCTGGATTCCATCAACTTACTCGCTGACTAGCTGTTCTTGATACGCTTCCGGTCATTCTCGGGCAACAATGGCGTCAACTTCTCTGCCATCTCGGACGCGGAGTCCTCGACCGAAGATTCGCTCGTGTCGATGGCGACCTTGTGCATGAGCAGCGACGCGTCGTATTCCTCCTCGAAGCGTGCCAGGACCTGCTCGACGTCTTTGTCCTGCAACGCGCCTTCCAAGTGCGGATTGGCCTTCATACGCTGACGGATAACCTCAGCCGATGCCCTGACCAATACCAGAATAGTGTCTGGCGCCACTTCGAGGATCTGCTCCTCGTAGTGCCGCATGGCGTTCCGCCGGTCGGCGTACTGCCCATCACCACCGTAATCGAAGTAGATCGGGCCCAAGACTCCCTCATCTAAGTGAGCGCCGACCATAATGTGGTCGGCCTGACCGTAGAAGGAGGGATGCAGGTGATACTGCAAATGGTAGCGCTGCACCATCTCCTTGAGCTTCGGCGTCAGCGCCATTATTTGTGTGCGCTCCTCGTCGGTTAGACCTGTACGAGAGTAGTCGCCGTCCTTAGCATCGGGAAACTGTGCAACCACACCAGCCACGTCCTCTGGCGCTGGCGGAGAAAAATTGCTGATGTGAGGGAGCTTCCAGTGGTCGTGGTACTGGTTCAGCCCGAAAGCACCGCCCTCCATGTTCTCCGCCGCCCACTCCCCGAAGGCAAACGAAAGCGTTGAGGTACCAGAGTACTCACAGCCGGCGATGATGAGGTGCATGCAAAGACTCCTAAGTTTGAAATGGCACGGGTATCCTATCACCGTGCCAGGGGAAGGCATAGCTGGGGTCGTTGGCGAAGCGATTCATGCGGAGATCGAGGCGAATCGACGTGGACGGCGAGAGCGTGACGGAGAAGTGCTTTCCGTCGACCGGCACCTTCATCAGCGATTCGCCGTTACGGTATCGGACCGTCGTGAACTCGTGTTCGCCAAAGGCACCCGCCTGCACGATCAGGCTGCGGGAAGAGGTGCTGCTGGTATTGACTAGCTGGACTCCAACGCCGTCGGGGCGAATCTCATCCACCAGGGCGGCAACGTCTTCTGGAAGGCCAGGCCGACCTTTCTTGTCCTCTCTCCCTTGAAGGGGGAGAGTTAGAGAGGGGGTGATGTCGAAGTAGCGCACTAATGCTCGCAGCAGCCCGCCGCAGTAGACCGATTGGGGCGCGCCCATTGTCACCTGTGTCAGCACCTTTGTGTAGACACCACTCGGTATCGAGGCGTTTTGAACGATTAGTGTTTCGGGGTCGCGGGACTCGTTTCGCAGCGACTCGTGGTCTCGCAGAGCAAGAGCGTAGTCGGCACTCAGAGCTTTCTCAGGCCAGTTGGGGAGCTTACCGTCGTAATAATTGAACCGCGCCGTTTCCGTCAGACCGTCGTTCTTCTCGCCCTGACTCGGTACGTCGGTCCAACTGCGAATCACATCGCCATCACGGATGTAGGCGATCAGCTGATAGTCGTCTTTGGACATCGACATATGGTAAAGGTGGGCTAGCTCCAGCATCCGCATGGGCTTGGGTGGGCCAGACGTGTCGCTATCCCAGCCATCGGCCGTACGTCGGGAAGGCACGATCATCTGGCCGTCCTCACGAGTGTAGCCCTGGTCGATGACGACTTTGATCTGCGAGCGCAACAGATCGACGTAACTGTCGTCGCCGGTCAGAAGCTGCGCGCACTCCGCGGCGATCGTTGCGCCGTGGAAGATCACGTTGTAACCCATGTAGTAGTTCCAGCCGTAGAGGCCGCCCCACCATTGGCCTTCGCGGTGTTCGCCGATCTTCCCGGTCGGCCCGACGTTATCGGGGATGATGCCGCCGTTTTGCTCGATACGGTCCATCCAACCCTCGACGTACTCAATCACCCACTCCTTGAACGTCGGATCACCTGTGTACAGGTAAGCGTTGGTCATGAGGGCAGCGGCAGCGAGGCTGTTGGCGACGTCACCGTCGAGGATGACATGATCGAAAATCCGCAGAATCTCCTTGCGCCGGCTCCAGTTCTCGAACCAGTTGGGTTCGAGGTTCTTGACCACCGGATACAAGCTGCTGCGGAGTCCCCTCGGAACAGGTTGGTCGGGATACCAGCCCACCTTCCAGCGACGACCTCCCCCCTGGAGCCACATCTTGGCGAAGTCTACGCTGCCGTGTTTGTATGGCCCGACGCTGGTCTGGATGGGCGACCGGAAGATCTTGTACTTGGGGTCGTAGTTGTCGGCCTCGGGGTCTTCGCCGATGAACATGGCCGCGAACCGTCTCGACCTGCGGACGTTCTCCGAGATAGTCGGGTCGGCCACGCCGAAGTCGTAGAACTGCATGTTCCCTTCGCCCATGTGGTGCCAGTCAGCACCGCCGGGCGTTGCGAGGTTGTAATACTCGTTGTGAATCTGCTGCTCAAAATCGCGGAGGTCGCCGTGCCAGTATTCGGGATACTTGGGACGATTGAAGACCGAGTCGTCGCCCCAGCGGGTCGTCGCGTTCCACGTCCGGAGTGAGTAATCGAGCACCTTCTGGTCGCCGCCCATAGCGTAGAACAGTCCCCAATTCTGGAACTGCTCGTACTGGTCGTCCACGTCATCGGCAAAGAACATGGTCCCGCTCCGTTCGGTGTGCTTTTGCATCACCATGTCAGCGGACTCGTTCATCAGGTCGATGAGTTGGCGCTCCAGCAAAGCCCAGCCGGGCGGCGCGGACACTTGACTAGCGGTGATATTTGGGATAGCCATCATGGTCATTTCAGATTCTTCTTCGGTGCATTGATTCGTGTCCTCTCAGCTTTTTTCTGACACAGTTTGAGGAGATAGAAGAATCCGCTGTTGCCCTCTTTGTTTTCGTCGAAAAGCGGTTTCAAGTCGTTGTACCGGTTGAGAACGCCGGTCCATACAAAGTCGACGACGACCTCTTCGTCAACCAGTCCTTTTTTCACTAACAAGCCGGCTACGTCATACGCCTTAAGCATGTTGCGGAACTCGATCTCGATCTCTGTCATCACGTGGGGCCAAGACTGTTCAGCGCTCTCCTTGGACCTGGCTGACGCAAGCTTCTTCAAGTCTGCGTATGACTCGTTCTTGAGGAAGGTGTCTCGTAGCTGTGTGAGGAGCCCAAACAAAACCTGAGCCGCATGGGCCTTCTGCGTCGCCTTGATCTGACGAAGAGCAAGAAACGCCCCGACGCCCACACCGGCCAGCGCAACCACCGTGGTAACCGCCTGAACGGTCTCAGGATTGAATCCCCAGGACATAGTGCTTCCCTCAATCGTGGGGTCTTGTCGAAGCCTGATGCTCGTATTTGAACTCGTTGCACCAGTCAATATACGGCACAACCGTACCGGCTCATTCCACCGGCTGCCGAGCCAACTCCGCCACAAACTCAAGCTCAAGCCGAATGTCGTCGACCACGCTAAGGACAATAAAGGCGCTGGGCTTCTCCATTTCGAAGTCGGCGAATATGAAGTTCGTCTTTGCAAGTCCGGCCACCTGATCATCTCCAAACTGCACGGCGACTTCCCAAAGAATCTCTTTCGTCACGCCGTGCACCGTAAGGTCGCTGATTAGTTGGAATACCGCCTCGCCATCGCTCGGCATGGGCCAAGGAAGCCCGCGCACCTCTTTCGCAACAAGTGTGGCGGTCGGGAACTTTTCCGATTCGAGGGAGTTGTTGCGGAGATACTTGTCGCGGTCCTCCTCGTCGGTCTTTAGCGTAAGAAGATTTATGTCAATCACGGAACGTGCCGAATCGACACTGCCATCGGGGTTGAACATAATCGCTCCTTCGACATCCTGGGTCTCGCCGACCGCATCGCTATCGAAGTCTCGCCTGGCTAACTTCTCTCGCACACGGAACCGCGCAATCGAGCCGTCGGCGATATTCGCTGAAATCTCGACGATGGGTGTTGGACTCGGCGTCGGCGTAGCGGTGGGTATCGGAGTGCTCGTTGGCGGTACAGGCGTCGCAGTGGCCGTCGGCAGTGGCGTCTCATTGGGGCGTGGCGTCATGGTAGGCGAAGGGGTCGGTGTAGCCGTTGGAGTCTCAGTTGGCAACGGAGTCGAAGTCGCCGTCGGAATGGGAGTAGGCGTGTTAACGGGAATCAGCGTTGGTGTCGGCTGGTTGAATTCTGAGTCGTCTGCCCCTCCGCCGCATCCCGTGATCACCAGAATAATAATCGGCAAAATAGACGTAATGATAGCGAGACGAAAAAGTCGCAAAGCGGCCTCCCCAAGCGGTCGTGGTCTACCGTACGATACGGTATCGAGGGTGTTCTGGATTCACAAGTTGGACGTGGATGAGGAGGCTCTTACGCGTCGCGATAGGCTTTGCCGCGATTGCGAACGGGTTCGAGAAGGGACATATCGAAAGGCTCGACTTCATAGCCGACTGGCTGCGGGGCCGAAAGAGGCAGTTTCTTGGCGCGGAGCACCGCCGGGTGACTGTAGTACCCGGAGTACGTCTCCTGAACCAGCGCTTTGAAGAATTTTTCGTATTGCGATTCTACCTCTCGCAATACGTCAGTCTTCTGATCGTTCGACAAGTCGGCAAATGCCTTGGAATGGCTCCGGTCGCTGGTCGCCTCAATGGCCTTGAGTCCGTTCGCCAACAGCGACCGCCCCTGAGTGGAGACGCCGGAGATACCCTCGACGTGCTCGGCGACTCCCAATTCTCCTGTACCCGGCAGTCCATCGACCGGCGGGATGATCCGGTCGACTACGGCTGTCAGCAGTTTTTGCTGCTGATCTGAGAGAAAAAGACTTCGTTCGTGTGCGTGGTCGTACGTTGTCATGTGTGTCAGTCGAGCAAGTGTCTCGTATTGTTCTTGACGTGGTCGGCGACATAGAGGGCCAGCGCCTGGATGGTCGACGTCGGATTGACCGCACCGCTGGTGACGAATAGGCTACCATCGATGACGAACAAATTTTTTACGTCGTGGGCGCGTCCGAACTCGTTGACGACCGAGTTGTTCGGGTCGGTGCCCATACGCGCCGTGCCCAGGAGATGCCAGCCGGCACCACGCAACATCTGGTTGGACGCGGTGTCGATCGCGCCCGACGCCTCCATCGCCTCGGTCATACGGGCGACTGCGTCTATCATCATGTTGATGGAGTTCTCGCTCATGGTGTAGTTGACTTTCGGCGCAGGAATGCCGTGACTGTCGGTCAGCTCGGGGTCGAGCACGACCTCGTTGTGAAGCTCCGGTAGGTCTTCGCCGAGCGTCGCCATCGGAACAATGTTTCCGAACCGCGCGTCGAACGTCTCGTGGTGGTCATCTCCCCAAGGGATTGCCCGCTCAAGAGGGCCACCGAGGGCAGTGTTCACTGGACCAAGCTGCCGGTTAGACTGCATCTGGTATCCACGGACGAACCCGCGCGAAAGGTCGGTCTCGCAGTGCTCATAGCTCGTAATGGCGCATGCGAGCGGCCCTTTATACGCCTCCAAGTCCTCGTCGAAGATGCCGACGGTCGCGGCAACCGGGTGGAACATCAGGTTCTTGCCGAGGAGTCCACTGTTATTGGCGAGTCCATCCGGGAACAAAGCCGACTTTGAGTTGAGCAGCAGCCGCGTCGTACCAATGCCGTTGGCGGCCATCACTACGATGCGCGCCTTTTGCTGTTGAACGACTCCCTGCGCGTCGTAATACACGACACCGTTGGCGAGACCGTCCGCTCCGACCGTGACTTCCGCTACACGTGCGCCGGTCTTTAGCTTTGCGCCATTCACGATGGCTTTCGGCCAATAGGTAACGTCAGCGCTGGACTTCGCCTTGTTGTAGCAGCCGGTAACGCAGGGCCCGCCATAGGTACACGCCGGTCGCCCATCGTACGGTGCGGAGTTGATCGCACTCTCGGCAGGCCACCAATGCCAGCCCAGCTTTTCGAACCCCTCAACCAGCTTGTTGCCCTGCTTGCCAATGCCGAGCGGAGGCGTTTGACGTGGTGGCATGGGCGGGTAGGCGGTATTGCCGTTGACTCCTGCGACGCCTGTCATCTTGTCATTCAGGTCGAAGAACGGCTCAAGGTCGTAATAGGTCAGCGGCCAGTCGTCGGCCACGCCGTCGAGCGTCTTCACGCGAAAGTCGGACGGCCTCATGCGGGGGAAATGCGCTCCCCAATGAATAGCACTGCCGCCAACCGCGTTATACATGAACGGCGTGATTGGCGTATCGTCGGTGTTGACGGGGTAGTCTTCGGGCAGGCCCCGCACGTTCGGGTCGTAGCTGTAGTCCGAAGAGAGGTGCAACTCCCAGTCGTCGTGGGTGGAAGGGTACCTGCTCGGCACGGGCCAGTTGCCCTGCTCCAGGCACATTACCTGGATTCCGGCTTCGCTGAGGCTCCACGCAAAGGCCCCACCGGACATGCCTGCGCCGATGACGAGAACGTCTACGATGTCGGTCTTCTGGGCCAATGAGGCTGCTCCGAGTCGATTAAACGTAGTCTATGGGCGTCGTTTAGCGATGTCAATTCACCTTGTCAGCCTGCCCTGCCCAGAGTTCATCGAAGGGCCAAACGAATGGATGAACAGCCTAATTTCATAGGATACGATTATCCTGCTGTTCCTTCAACAATCGTTTGACTCTCGATATTAGCAGTGTTAACATAATGACGTAACTCCATAGTAAGGTTTGCAACCTCGTTCCGCTTCCGCGTTTCCTCCAAGTTTTTGGCTCAGAACCGCATACGATGGTGCCCACCGATCAGGAGAATTCACTTTTTAGGAGCGCCGCATGAACATTTATGTGGGAAACCTTTCGTTCGATGAGTCAGATGCTAGTCTCGAGACCGCCTTCAGCAACCATGGGCAAGTTGCATCCGCACGAGTAGTCACAGACCGATACTCGGGCAGGTCCCGGGGATTCGGTTTCGTTGAAATGCCCGACCAGACCGAATCGGAGGCCGCTATTGCGGCTCTGAACGGCACCGAACTCAATGGCAGGACATTGACGGTCAACGAGTCCAAGCCCCGCGAGGGCGGCGGCGGTGGTAACCGCGGCGGTGGCGGCGGCGGTGGCGACCAAGGGTCGCGCTGGTAATCGCCACACAGCGGCAACGCTGATCGTTCAACTTACTGCTCAGAAGCGGATCGGCGAGTTGATGATAGTGTAGTCGCAATGGTGCTCTCGAAGTACTTGAAGGCAGACGCAACTCATGTTGCGTCTGCCTTTTGCTTTGCACGCGGTACAAAAGATATGTTGCAGTACGAGTCCTCTCTGCGAGGCAAGTAAGGACGAAGCATGGATCAATGGGATAGATGACCCTGTCTCGTGTAGATATCCATCGACATTCTCAGTACAACGGCCAGTGACTATTTCTGTGCCCTCGTAGTCTCCCGTCGGAGCCAACTCGTGTTGGTGGATTGTGGGGCCCGTGGGTAAGTAGACGGCCCAAAGCGGCGTGCCCACTTACTCACGCGATGAGCACTACTCGAACAAAACCACTTGGCGGGACTCATAGAGGGGCGGTTCTCCTGATTGGAGAACCGCCCCTCTATTTCACCTACCTCGCAGTCTTAAGACCGCGAACTTCACTTCTTCTTTTTCTTGTCGTCCTTCTTCTCGTTGTCGGAACCGCTGCCCTCGCTGGAACCTGCGGACGAACCTGCATTTGAGCCATCGCTTGATGGTCGCTGATTGCACTTACTTGTTCTTGCCTTTTGCCTTGCCTTTATTGCCGTTGTCGTTCCCGCCACCGTTGTTGCTGGCTGCTCCGCCGTCGCTATCATCGTCTCCGCCGTTGTCGGCAGGAGGTGTGTCGTCGGAGCCGGAGTCGCCGTCACCGGAGTCACCATCGGCCACGGATGCCTCGGCATCGTCATCACTGCAATCCGGGCTGTCGGCGTCGTGCAGGTTTACTGACTCCGCTAGGCTGCTTGCTATCACTAGATCGGCGTGGCTCGCAGCACCGCCGTCAGCCAGTATGCCCTCGACCGTTGCCATGATGGCATAGAAGGACGTGTCGGCAACGTTGTCACCGTCTGTATCAACCAGCTCTGTCCAGCCGATCGCACCGCTCGCGAAGTTCAGCCATGCCGCCAACGCCTGCTTGTGGGCCTTCGTTAGCTTGTCCGGACCACCGTAGGTCATGATGGAGCCAGCTAGCTCGAGCGTGCTCACGTCCTCAACTTCGGAGTAGACACCACTCGCGACCTGAATCAGGTCTAGGTACAGCGCTAGCGTTGCTGCGTCCACATGCTTCTTGCCATTGTTGCGGAACTGATGACTCCAGAAGCCCTGGCTGCGGGTGCAGTCGCGACCGCCGGTGACGATCTTCGTCAGGCTGTCGGAGGCCGTGCCTCCGTCGTCATCCGTCAACGTAATCGCGACGGTGTACACGCCCGCAGTGGCGAAGGTCACGGATGCCGTGTCGATCACTGCTATCGGGTTCACGTCTGGCGAAGGAGTGAGTGGCTCCGCAGTCACGCCATTGTTGAGGTACGTGTTGCTGGCTGAGGTGGCATCTGGAGCGAACGTCCAGTCGAAGGTCAGGTCGTCGGAACCCACGTCGCTGCCTGCAGCGTCGTGGCTCTGTTCGACGCCTACCCGCCCAATGAATGACTCGCCGCCCAGGAATGTGATCGAGCCTGCGTGGTCAAGGGTCAGTACCGGGTCGACGTTGGCAACTTCAACCGTGACAGTCGTCACATCGTCGCCGCTGTCGTCGTCGGTTACCGTGATGGTCACTATGAACGAGCCATTGTCGCCGTACTGATGGCTAGCGCTGAGGCTGCCACCCGATATGCCGAACGGCCCGTCCACGGTTCCTTCACCCCAGTCGACTGTCGCCGTATGCGTGTCTTGCGTACCAACGTCTGAATAGTCAGCGCTGACCGTCGCAGAGTCGAACTCGTTGATAGTGTCGCCAGTCTCACCGGAGATCTCTGGGTTCAGGTTGTTCACCGTGACCGTCGTGTCGGTTGTACCAACTCCGTCATCGTCGTCGGTCACCGTCACGCCGACCGTGTAGTCGTCGGACAGGGTGCCTGTCGGGTTGTCGTCCAGGTACTGGTGTGTGAATGTCGTTGCACCAGGGCTGATCGCAACACCGAGGTCTGGCGTCTCGCCAACACCCCAGTCAATGTCGATAGTGTGCGTGTCGAGCGTACCTACGTCGGACAGCGTTACGTCTATTGACGCGGTGCCGTCCTCGTCGATGGTGTCGCCACTTACGCTGACTACAGGGGGGACGTTGTTGACGGTTACAGTCGTACTGTCACTGCCCGTGCCGTCATCGTCGTCCTCTACCGTCACGCTGACGGTGTAATCGTCAGACAACGTTGCCGTTGGGTTGTCGTCAAGGTACTGGTGTGTGAATGTCGTTACACCCGTGCTGATCGCAACTCCCAGGTCTGGCGTCTCGCCAACACCCCAGTCAATGTCGATGGTGTGCGTGTCGAGCGTACCAACGTCGGACAGCGTTACGTCTATTGACGCGGTGCCGTCCTCGTCGATGGTGTCGCCAGTTACGCTGACCACAGGGGGGACGTTGTTGACGGTTACAGTCGTACTGTCACTGCCCGTGCCGCCGTCGTCGTCCTCTATAGTCACGCTGACGGTGTAGTCGTCAGACAACGTTGCCGTCGGGTTGTCGTCAAGGTACTGGTGTGTGAATGTCGTTACACCAGGGCTGATCGCAACTCCGAGGTCTGGCGTCTCGCCGAGACCCCAGTCAATGTCGATGGTGTGCGTGTCGAGCGTGCCTACGTCGGAGAGGGTTACCTCAATCGTCGCGATACCGCCCTCGTCGATGACGTCGCCTGTCACACCGACTTCCGGATCAACGTTCTCAACGGTTACGTCGAAGCTCAAGCTCGCGCAGCCGTTGTCGTCGTCGCAGACCTCGACCGTAACCGTGTAGATTCCGTTGTCGTCGTATACGTGACTGCTAGTGACTTCACCGGTCGTTGGGGTTCCGGTACCTCCGGGCACCTCGGTCAGCGTGCCTGGCTCGGAGTCGCCGTCGCCCCAGGTGATCGTAGACGTGAAGTCCTCGATGCTCGGGTTGCTGCCGTTGTCGAATCCCGGATCCTCGAAGGAGACCGGGTCGAGGAAGAACAGATCGCCCTCGTTAACCGTCGCGACCTGGCCAGCGCCAGGCTGTAGCGACGGCGCGACATTGTTCACGGTCAACGGGAAGCTGTCCGTGTCCGTTGCACCTGCGATGTCCGTTGCCGTCACGATGACAGTCTGGCTCTCAGTCGGGCCGTCGCTGGTGTCGTAGGACCAGCTCCATGTGCCAGTTTGTGCGCCAACCTGACTCACTGAGCCGATTGACGCCGTGACGGCCACGACGTCGCCGGTGTCGATGTCGTCGAAGACACCGGAGTTAGTTGCAGTATCGCCCTCGTTGACGTTGATGTTGCCCAGGGCCGTCGTGCTCTGGATGGCGAAAGTGAAGCCGTGCCAGAACTCCGGATTCGGCACCGTCCAGGAGAACGTGTCGTAGGTCCCGATGAACTTGATCGTCCCGTGGCCTTCATTTCCTCGGAGGATGTCGCCAGGGAGGTTCTGAAGCACACAGGTAGTGCACCCACCGGTGAAGTAGCCAGCACCCTGGCTCACGATCGTGAACGGCGCGTCGAAGTCATAGTCGATGTTGACGCCGGATTGCCCCAGGCTGACGATCGCCATGATCGGGTTGGCGACGGGCTCGGAGAGGGTAACCTTGTAAATAGCACCGCTTCCACCCGTGAGCCGGAGCAGCTCGCAGTTGGGCGGGGCACTGGGTACTTCGGTGCTGATGTAAGGAGTGGTGGGGCTCCAGTAGTTGGTCCCGCACCCTAGCTGGGCGCCCAGGAAGGAACTGGGCGAGTTGTCCGGGTTCAGCGCCTCGAACTCGACGGTAACGTCAGGTACGCCCGGCAAGTCGATGACACCGGATGCGGTACCTCCGGAGGGATCGGCGGCAGTCCAATCGACGTAGTAGACGGTATTGCCCGCTCCTACGTTCGCAGAAATGGTCGGCGGGTCGTTGACCGGCGTGATGGTCACCGTCGCGGTCTTCGTGTCGCTGGTCGCGCCCTTGTCGTCGATTGCGCGGAAGGTGAGTGTCCCGGCGCTGCCGTTGAAGTTCGGGTCAGGCTGGATATCCATGAGACCGAGCGTCAGCAAGTACGGTGGCGCGACAATCGTTACCGGAGCGGCACTGACGAGGCTAAGAAAAATGATCTCGATGTCGATCGGGTCGCCATCATCGTCGTTGCAGTCGAGCCGCAGGTCACGGGACACAATCGTGTCCTCGGGACCGATAATGACGGCATCGTCACAGGTCGGGGCCTTGTTGCCGAGCAATCCGGACTCGAAAGCACCGATGTCGGGATCAGCATCGCCCTGCGGGCGAGGATCGTCACGCTGATCTTCACTCAACGAAGAGTTGCCAGCGCCTAGGGCCGGACTGCCGGCCAAAAGCGCATGAGTATCCGTCAGACCGCCGTTGTTCTGAAGCGGACCGAGTACCGGGTCGACCGGTGAACTCGGGCTACCGATGATATCAGTCGCGTTGAACGGCGTTCCACAGTAGATACCGAAGATGTTGTGACCGTTGTTTGTAATCGGAGCACCACCCGGAGTGTAACAATCAGCCGACGCCAGTGCCCCAGAGAACGCAGTGTTCCCGGCAACCAACAGGTTGTCCATGGTGATCGTCCCGTAGAGGGATATTCCACCACCGACATTGTTGGGCGCATGGTTGTCCGTGATGGTAAGGTGCCGTAAGATCGAGGTGCCGTCCACGTACAGACCGGCACCACCAGGCACACCACCGATATTGAGGGTATTGTCTGAGAACGTACTGTTCGTGATTGTCTGGGTCCCGACTGCACGCAGTCCACCCGCAGATCGGTGACCAGTGTTGCCGAAGAAGGTGCTGCCTGTGATAGTCGAGTTACCACCGGCCGAAACCGCACCACCGTAGTACGAGAAGTTACCCTTGAAGGTCGAGTCGGTAACCGTCAGACGACCGCTTGAGTTGATCGCGGCGCCCAGGTTGCCCGCCCTGTTTGTGTCAAACGTCGACCGTAGGATGCTGACGACCGATGCGCCAGCGGTCTGAATACCGCCACGGTCGTTGGCCGTGTTGTGAGCCACCAAACTGTCTGTAACGTCAGTCGTACCTGAGGCGACCTCGATCGCCGAGCCAGTTTTCGACGTGTTCGCATCCGTATTGATGAGGCCACCAATCGTCGAACTGATGACGTCAAGCGTACCGCTACGCTGGTAGATTGCGCCTCCAGCACCCGTACCGACGTTTGCGCTGTTCGAGCGTAGCGTGCTGTTGACCACGTCGGCAATACCCGCCGTCCAAATACCACCACCGTTGTTCGCCGAAGCGACGTTGCCTTCGATCGTGCTGTCTGTGACGTCCAGGGTGCCGCTGTTGTTGAAGATACCGCCACCATCAATAGCCGTGTTGTTGCTAATGACCGAGCCGTTCTCCACGAGAACGCTCGAGAAGTTCATGATGCCACCGCCGGTACCGCCGTTGGACGTGTTGCCGGTGATCGTACTGTTGTCGACGGTTACTCCACCGCCGAAGCCGTAGATACCGCCGCCTTCACCGCCGTTGGTGACGTTGCCTGGGCCGAGTGTGCTGTCTTTGACGAGAACACTACCGCCGCCACGTGAGTAGATTGCTCCACCACGCGATGCGGTGTTGTTCGAGATCTGAGTCCCACCTAGTACCTCGAGCGTACCGCCCTGATGGGAGATACCGCCGCCGCCACGTGGGCCAGGCGCACTAACGTTACCGTCGATGAGCGCGCCGGTCACGCGTACTAGTCCGCTGCTCTGAGTGTAGATGCCTCCACCGAAACTCGCGGCGTTGTTCCTTGTAATGGAGCCGCCCGTGATGTGGAGGATGCCGGAATCCGACATAGTGATTCCACCGCCAAGATTTGCGGCGTCATTGTCGGACACGGTGGTGTTCTCGAGCGTCAGCGTCCCGCCGCTGACACTGACGATGCCGGCGCCGTTGGAGCCGGTGTTCCCGGTAACTGTCGAGTCGTTGAGCGTAACGCTGGAGCCGTTGGACGCTATACCGCCACCCTGGAATCCGCCGGACCCGCCTGTCACGGTCAGGTCGTTGATGGTCGCACTCGTGACACTGATGATGTCGAAAACACGATCATTCAACGCCGAGGCGTCGATTGTCGCGCCGTTGCCGTTCAGAATCAGGTCATCAAGGATGTCGAGGTCGCCGGTCGCGTTGTTGTCCTCGTTGTTGCCGGTAGCTACCAACGGATAGGAGCCGCTAGATGCCAGGTTGATGGTGTCCAGACCTGGAGTGCTGTTGGCTTTGTCAATCGCGCATCTCAGTCCTGCTAGGTCACCGTCCGCTATCGAGAACGGCGAACTGCCTGGGCATAGGTCGGGAGGAATGACCGAGCCATTCAACTCGACCTCACCCCTACTGAGGTTGTTGCCAGTCGGGCAGTCGTCAACTTGGGTGACGACGACCCGGTTCCTTTCACCGATCGCCATGAACGACGCAAGGTCCGATGTGCCGGAACCGCCGAGGAAGACGTAACTTCCAGGAACGACGATACCGGTGGGGTGACTGGAGTTGAAAATGGATATTCTTCCGCCGTCGTCGATACCGCTGAATGTGATCCGGAAGCTGGTCAACGTCGCGCCCACTGGGACATCCACGAAAGTCTGGAAGTAGGTGAAGTCTGCTGAGTTTCTGCAAGCACCCGGCGGATTCTGTGTGTGGAGGATCGACGTCTCGTTGAAGCCGATAATATCGCCGTCTGGAGCAGGACCCCATCCGGAATGGTCCTCTGCGGGAACGTTGGCGACGTCATAAATTATGATTGCGCCGTGAGTCGCTTGAGGTCCGATGGAGGCCGGCAATGGGATGATCGGGTCGGCGATACCACGGTGCATCTCCCAAGATGTGCGTCCCAGCGCGGTTGGCGGCGCAGGACTTGGGACATATATCAAGAGGTTGTCGATATAGTTGTCATCTGGGCAGTCGGGTATGGTGCACGTAATTGTCCACGTAAACTATGTTATGTCTGTCCATCCCGAAGCGGGGAAGGTGACGGTAGTCGAGTGAGTCGTATTGACGACAGTCCCACCGGCAGATGATACGTAGGTGTTCGTCCCGTATCGCAGCGGAGCACTAGAGGGAAGCGCATCAAGGCTTAATACAGTGAACGGTGCGCCATCCATTGTGAAGGTGTAGCTGGCGCTATGTCCGGGGCTGCCGCTGTTTGCATATAACTTTTGGTCGAATATCGAGAGGTTGCTTGCGGCTGGGGAGACCTTTAATCCTTGCTCGGTATAGAAAGGCTGTCCTGAACCATCGCCGCCGTTAAACTGGATGACCTTTGTGGTCCCGGCTGGGGCTGGTGACGCGTTCGCGAGCTGGGCAATTTCGGCGTCCGACAACGGCGTCTGGAAGATTGCGACCTCGTCAATCAACGGTCCCCAGGTCTGGCTGGAGCCACAGCAACCGCCGATCCAGGTGATGTTGAACGGACTCCGTGTGCTGGATGTGCCGACATTGACTCCGTCTACGAAGATGTCGGTGTCGCCGCCCGCGTTGCCGCGCGACGTGACGTGGTGCCACTGACCATCGCCGTCGATCGCGCTGACATCGAATCCGCTGGGTTTGAATCCCGTGCCCGTATTGTCGTAAATCCCCAGCCTTCGGGAGCCGTGCTCCACAATCAACTGGTGATCGTTTTCCGATCCCCGATACAACGTGCGCCAGTCGCCATTGTTATAGATTCCCTTGAACCACGCTGAGGTCGTCCACCCAGACGCGGAGATGTCGACTCCACCGCTGCCTACGAGCAGATATTGGCTGAGGGCAGTTGACATCGCTTCGCCGACTTGGCCGCCTCCGCTGGTGGTGATGCTGGCGCCACCGGATAGCGCGCCGTTGTTAGCCGCGCCGGTGGAGCCTTCGTTGATAACCGATCCAGCGACATTGTCGAACGTGTAATAGACAGCCGGGTTGAGACCCAACACAATGTCAGAGTAGGTCGCCGCCTGGGCCGCTGGTGCGGACGAGAAGTAGACGGCCATCATCGCCATCACGAGGCCGAGTGCTACGGCCACCCGTCCCATCTTAACCGAATAAAATCGAAAAGCAGTCGCTGAATGCATACTAGGAGCCTGAGCGATTAGTGATTCTCGTCACGTGAAACTCAAAGGTCGTGGGCCGGTAGTGAAACCGACGGATGCCCATTGAATGGTTGGTCTGATGAATCGCACCGCGAGACTTCTGAACAAGG